>TARA_R110002012_G_scaffold12735_1_pt1 | contig 37348 bp, 22 predicted proteins | sample TARA_R110002012 | Tara Oceans TARA_R110002012 (sample SAMEA4396515) | marine metagenome | biome: Westerlies Biome; feature: [DCM] deep chlorophyll maximum layer (ENVO:01000326); material: water (ENVO:00002006), including particulate matter (ENVO:01000060) such as... | depth 40 m
CGCATCATTGATAATAAATCCCTGATCAGCCATCACGGCCTCCTAAAAAGAGAGTGATGAATCAGACGCCAGGGTTGCAGATGTCAACAACGAACATCTCAGAGTTCATCTCATTGTCGCCGTGAGCCACGCTCCAAGTCGCCGTGAGGTCCAGGTTGTTGGCCACGGTGGTGTTGAGCGTAAAGCTTGCCTTGTACTGCATTTTAGGAGCAGTTCCAGCAGCGTCTGGGTCCTGGTAGCTAAACAAAGCAACAGCAGTTCCTGTGGCTCCAGCAGTACGAACTTGAATAAGACCACTTACAATGTAGATGTCCGAATCTGCTGCATCAACGGCTGTTGACGCCAGCAATTGCTCGTTAGAAGCAGGTGTTGCACTTGTCCCAAGTCGAACTCGAATCGTCAACGTATCAGTGCTGTTGTTGTCCTCGACAATACCTGCTGCGGACAGACGAATGGTAGAGCCAGCCACAAGGGTGTTTGCGGGAATGATGCCACGGGATGCTGCGGTCTCAGTAGTGCTGTTCTCGACAGAGGTGCCTGCTGCGACTTGAGCGCCAGCCACCTGGCCGATTGTGCTCATCTTGGTGCCACTGGTTCCGCCGTGGTCAACAAACATAGTGATGCCGTGCTCAAGAGCTTGGCCATTAACAAGTTGTGGAAGTGTAGACATTTAGGTCTCCTAAAGGAAATCGGGTTGGATTGTGAGAAATGTTAACATGATTGAGAGTTTTTAGTCATCTGTAGTTTCTACTACGCCTGTACGGAGAGAAACGTCAAGTTCTTCTGCGTCTGGTCTTGACGATAAAACGTTGAAGACTCTTTCAAGTCTTCTTTTTTCATTAAAGAAATGCCGCAACGCAGCCGCTTCTGGTGTTGGAATAGTCTGGATATTTAGTAAAAGACCAAGAAATCCTTCGTCTACGCCTAATCGGCCTCGCTCTCCTCGAACTGGTTTTCCATCTGGATTGGCGAATACAACGTCGCCGTTTTCATTTAGAGCAAATCCTGCCGCAGTAATCCTGTCCATCATTGCGTCATACGAATCCTCTTCGTCTGGATCGTACTTGCTAAGAGACTCGCGTTTACCAGCCTCTACCTTTGAGATGTAACCATCATACTCTAATTGAAGCAGTTGAGGAATTAGATATTCTGACCGAACCATTCTACTCATAGTGTCGATTGAACGTCCAAAAATTCCAAGCTCAAACGGCAGACCAAGCGTAGAAAATCCTTGTCTTCTTGCCTCGAAAGGATTCATCCGAAGAACAATTCCAGGAAGAGTTTTATCAAGAGGAGTTTCAACACCTGGAATTAAGCTTTCCCGGAGAGGCATAACTGGAAACACACCATGAAAGGCACCTTTTAAAAGGTAATAGTTAATCTCATTGTCAGCCTCATAAACCATTGTCTGACCTGGGAACTCTTGAGGCTCGTAAGGGCGCAATTTTCTAATTTTGTACCCAACCATTTCTAAAAACATTCCGCCATTGGTCAATAAGTCATATTGAACAAACGAAGTTGGAATTCTTTTAGGGCCTAAATCTCGGCCACGAAAAAAATCTTTCTTAAAAGCAGCACCAAGAAACCCTTGGATCCATGGGTTCAACCTGGCCAGCGTTTTAATTGCTCTCTCAGACCGCTCCTCTGTGTTTGCAATTTGGGGCGTCAATGCTCCAATAACAGCCATCATGTCATGCAATGCTTTAAGGGCCTCTTGTGCAGGAAGCGGAGGCGCATTGATGCGATTTTTTTGAACTAATTCGTCGGCGCCATTTGTAATAAACATAAGCCCCATTCTTCCAATGCTGTACTCGCTTTCAATTAGAGTTTCGTCACCATCAAGGAAGGTTTGGTTTAAGCCACGAACCAATCGAGCCTGCGCCATTACTCTGCTGGGGTTGGTCAGCAAGGTGTCGAAAAACAAGTCCATGTTTTTTCGTTGGAACGAATAGAAAATGAACACAGTTCGCATAGTTTTGCGTTCAAAATCAGTAAGATCTGTGTAATCAAACAAGGCTCTACGGGCGACTGCCGCAGAATCTGCTGCTGATAGTCCTTTCTCCATGCCATCAAGGAACACAGCAACTCGATAGTAGTTGTCGATGAAAGAAGCAAAGTTAATAAGTTGATCATGGTAGAATCTGGATGCAGCAATTGGTTTGTACGCAATGCTACCAGCCACTTTTGCGGCATCAGCAACCACTTCTACCGCTGGAAAATCAATGTCAGGAGTTGCTGTTCCTGGGCGTGTAGGCGCTCTATCGTAGTAAGGATCTTCCTGAGTCATCTTGCGCCAAGCGCTCGGCTCTTTTCTCTTAAGGTCTTCTGCCAAAGAGGTAGCGGTTTCTGCTGCAATGAATGACCCGGTAATGTTGAACTCTTCAATCATTTGGATCAACTGGCGCTTTGTGTACACCGTGCCATCAGGAGCAACAAAAGGACGAACCTTCTTCCATCTCATGTTCTTAGGCTGACCACCAAATACGCTGGCAGCAAGCTCTAATGATAAGAGAGCATTAGGACCAAACGTAGTTGTAAAGTACCCTTTTGCACCCAGGGTCATATACACCTGGAACTGGGCACCAATAAAGTTAGCTGCGTAATAAGCAAGGTTTGGAAGCAACAATCCAGAAGTTACGCCCATTTTCATAAGGCGATAACCGGCTGGGTAAAGGTTAAACAAAAAATTGAAAGCGTCAGCGGTTTTAGCTTTTGCTTGTTCTTTGAGTGTAGCTTTTGGCAACCCAAATTCTTTTGGCACAGAGAATCGAGTTCTTTTCGATGTGAACCCTGCGGCAGACCGACCAGAAGCTTCGCCTGCCAGTCGAGCCATGTTGTTTTCAATTTCTTCAACAAGGAAAGGCGGAACCAAACGCTCTGACCCGTCAAGAAATCTAACAAACTCAAAGTCTTTGCCATTGGTTCCGTACTTAAGACCCCATTGTTCGATCAACTGCATTGCCATTTGGTAGGCTTCAAGATCGTGAATGACTCTTCCAGAAACCAAACCGGGAGCATCTTCTTGCGTAATATACTGAAAGGTGCCTTTTTCTCTTGAACGCTTCTGAGCTTCTTTAGAATATGGAGCGGACCCTCCTGACTTGCCTTGAATCAACTCACCGTATGTTCCTCGTTTAGGAGTGGCTAAATTAGCCCCAAGACGACCAACAGGTTGTCCATACTCATTAACAAGAACCCTGACTCCGCCAAAATTCAACTCCTCGTCAACGTACATTTTGACGCGCTCAACAAACGCGCGGCGTTCTGACATTCCACGAATATCTGCCGGGGCAATTTCATCGATACCAGTTTTCATACCGTATCGAGCCATGTCATCGAGAAGACTTTGGTAGATGTGTTCGGCTCTAAGACGCAAGATTGCTTCAAGGGCAGCATGAGGCAGAGAAAACTTGCCGGGTCTAATTTTGGCTGTGCCTACTGCAAGACCTTCTTGAGCAAGCTCTACTAAAAGGTCATCCCAATTGCCTTTGTAGAACAAATCATAGAATCTAATAGCGAAAGCTTTGTCTACGAGTGGGTTGTCCAGTTCTTTGCCAAGCTTTGCGGCTTGCTCAGGAGAGCCACCAAAGGCACCAAACAACTTAAGAGTTTTTTGGTTAGCAACGTGCATGCGTTGATCAATGCCTTCTCCAATAACTTCATACGCCTCTGCCAACATTCGCCTTGCATCGGTATCAAGAACATCAAAATTTGCGTAAATGTCCTGGATTATTTCAATGGCCATTTTTTCTTTTGGCGTCATTTTGTTGTTGTCTGAAAACGCTATGATGATGTTGTCTACATGCGCTTCAAACTGACTTCGTGTAACTCCCGATGAATCGGTGAAAACGTTTTGGATTGCTGCAAGGTTTCGATAATTATTAGTGCTAAGTGATTGATGCAGTGTTTGACGCAAACCATTGATTACGTGCATTACTGCTGCGGCTTTCCTCCCGTCTTTTAAAAGCTGTTGTGCAGTCTGAACCCATTTGTTCAACTCGTTCATTTGACGAGTTCGGCGCTCAAACAATTTCTGAATGACAGGGCTCGTCTCTATTTTTTGTCCCTCTTTGGTGCGACCCGTAAGCGGAAGATCTGTGACGAACCATTCTCTCAACTTTCTGGACACGGCACCAAGAAACGGAGCAGAGTTGATTGGAGTCATTAGATGCGTGACTGCTGCATACCCAAGAGACTTAGGCACGTTTAACATTTCTTTAGTAGCACCCGTACCAACACCAACGACATGATCACGAATAAGTTCGTCTACTAACAGTCGATAATGAGAAACCGGAATCTGACTAAGATCTGCACCAGGGGCCAGAAGATCTACAAGCGTAGAGTTTTGAAGCATTGTTGATGTTTTGGGGTCAGCACCCAAAGAAAGCAACAAGTTCCGAAGCCTGCGTTGCTGTGGCTCCAACAAATTGATGACCTCAATTTGCGATACTCTAACCTCACCAGTTGGCAGTACCTCAGTGACCTTTTCAATTTTTACGTTGCCAAGGTTATCTACAACCTCGACTTCGAGGTCTACTAAGTCAAACTGTTTGGCGAGCATCTTAGGGTCACCAAACACATTCCAAATAATTCTTTGAGCTTGTCCAAGGTATTGAGCAAGCTGCCGCTTCGGAACGATAGAACGAGTTGAAAAAGAAACCCAGTTATTAGTGTACTTCTTTCTGGATTTCTCAGTGACGACGTAACCAACAGCTTTTTGAATTGCATGGAATACATCTACTTCAACGTCGCCTTCTTTAATTCCAAGGTATGAACGGACCCTGCCTGAATCCAGGTCTATGCGACCGAATTCTTTTGCCTCTCCTTGTTTTCGAAGTTTCTCCGTTTCCAAAAGATCCATTCTTTCTGGAACTGTTTTCACCCTGACTCTTTTGAAAGCAGGGTCAGAACTTACGTCAAACATTGCTTCTTTCTTTGCGTCGTTTAAAACGCCGGTCCATTCGTCAAAGTATCGACGAAGACCTGGGGAGGTGTGATCTACTCGATGGCGTAGTCTTCTCCAAGTCACTGCAATTTTGTCACGGATGGTTTGAAAAGATCGTTCGACCACAGGGTCTGAGAAATATCGATCATGCCAGTACTGTTGGAATGCTTCTTTTGCTTCGACCATTCCCTTTTGGGTCAGCACCTTAGTTCCGTCATCGATAACAACGCTATCAAACTTTTCGGCCAAGCCACGCATTGCCGCTGGATAGTCCTCACCAAGAAGCTGGATTAGCCCCATAGAGGCATCACCAAACAACGCATCAAGGTCTCCCTCCGCGAAGAACTTGGTGAGGTCTGCTCCTGAGCCAAAGAACGTAGTCAACAGCGGATTGTCAAACCCGGTGTCTTTCATGTACAAAGCACCACGGCTTAACTGTGTGGGGTATGGCCTGTCTTTGAAAGGAGAGGAGCCAGTAAACCCGCCCTCTTTGAAAGACTCATAAAGTTTCTGAAAACCTGCGCCGAACAAACCAGTTGCAAGCCTGTTCTCCCTGGACGCCATTGCCGCTTGAACAGCCGGATCTGCAACGTCGGGGTAAGTTTCTTCAAGTCTTTTGACTACGGCCTTCATAGCGGCTGGGCGGACAGCAGGAAGCATTGCACTGCCTGGATGCACGATAACGTGAGGGTCCACATACCCACGCCATTCATCCCAAACTTGATGCTGACGAGTTGCAGCAGACTGCAAGAAATCTGCTTGTGAAGCTTCTTCTGTAAGAATGTTGAGCGCTCTTTCGTACTCAGGAGACATGACGTCGATAGACGTTGTAGCTTTGCTTTCAAAGCCATCGATCATCTTTTGAACCACTGCATGATTAGAGCCATATTTATCAATGGTCTCTTGCAGCATCTTGTGTGCTCGAAGAGTTTTAGTCACACGCTCAATGGCTACTTGCTTCTTAGACTTTTCTACATCGTTGTCTGTTGAACGTTTTTTAATTTTGTTGAGAGCTTTTTGAACTCCATCAACATCTACACGTCGAGCGCTCTCCGATGGGAACAAGTCAGAAATTTCCTCAATGCCCGTTGGAAACAACGGAAGGCTTTCTGGGGACGTAACTTCAAGACGGAGTTGATTTCTCCAAAACGTATACGCTGGGTTGTCCTTGCTTGGAGTAAGGAACTTCTCGAACGTCATGTCTTTTCGACTAACTACCTGGTCTTCAAAGATTTCTTTGGCGCGATCTTTAATCGCCTGGGCAGAAGGATTAAAGTCTGTTTTGGCAGATTCTCTAATGAGTTGCATCTCTGCAATCTCTTTTAAATGATTTTGCGCTGCTTCAGACTTGATGTTCTTCCAATCGACAAACCACTGTTTAGCCTTGTCTAAGTACTTTGGATTCTTGAAAAGCTCCTCACCCATTAAACCAATCATGTGGATGTCAAGAGCGCCAATGTTAGCCATGACTGGGTTTTGCCAGTACAGGCCAAACATTGTAATCTTAGTCGCCATTCCTGGTACAAGGCTGGCAACACGGTCAGAAAAGACACGCCAGTCCTCATCGGGAAACCTTTCAAAAAAGGAGTACTGAAGCTCACCATTCAAGACTCTGTCGAAGTCATCCAGCATGACCTCATACATCTGAAGCATTCTGTCCATGTTTGCAGGACTGGACAACGAGACGTCATTGGTAAGATTAATAACGTTGTCGCTACGAAGCTTACTTCTCAAAGACTGGTAGTTAAGATCTGCTTCTTGCATTTTAGCAATTGCTTCTTTCAACTGCTTCTTCTTGGCTCTTTTCTTCTTTGGATCTTTTGTTCTAAGAGTTTGTTGTTCTAACTTAGCAACTCTGTTTCTCATTGTGCCGTATGTGCTTAAAGCAGACGACAAAGAACTATCCATTTTCTGGGCGTTAATTGGTGCAATATCCAATACTTGGATGTCGATCAACGGAGCGCCTGGAAGCGACCAGTCTTGGATTCTTACAATTGGGAGGACATCTGTTTCGATGTCCAGCATCTTGTTAGTTTTTCCAAATCTGTCTTTAAGAGTCCCTGTTCCTACGTTGAGAGCAAAACCAAGGATGTGTGCCGATTCTTCCCTTGAAAGCGCCTCTCCTTTGTTTTTGCGAGCCTGTTTGTACTTATTGACCATTTGAGCAAGGTCTTTCATGCCTCTTGGTCTGGCTACGGCTGCAAAAATCTGATTGTTCATCAGGTTGGTGTTCATCGACAAGAACGCAAAGATGTACTGAGAGGCAACATCCATGAGATGTGCTTCCATATTCTGTCGCCACTCTATTGCTTTCTCGCCTCTTTGAAGCCGCTCGTCCTTAAAGTAATCTTTGTTCTTAGGTCTAAGCTCTTCAACGCCGTAACTTTTGTGCAGCTTGCTATACAGTTCCGTCAGCATCGCCCGATAGGCGTCCTTGTACTGCATCAGTATTTCGTCAAGGTTGCCTATTCTGGTGCTATCACCGAACAACTCTTGGCCAACATCGTTCCACCACTTAGCAGCAGCATCTTCGGCAACAGCTTCAATTGGGCGTCGAGCTAAATACTGGACGTCAGCAAAACTAAATTCACCAGTTAAGCCGCCTGGAATTAAAACCCTCTGGCTTAATGGAGCGTTTGCGCCTCCAAATTGAGTAGCTTTGAGCATAGGGTACACAGGAGTGACTACTACACCAGAATCAACAGTTGACTCTACAAGAAAATCAACTTGAAACTCTACGTCAAACGAAACGTCTTCAAGAGCCGATGCTTTGCCAAGTCTTTCTGCAATGTACTCGGCTTGATTTGCGGTAATTTCCCCGTGTGCAACTCGCTGGCGTAAACCCGCATCAACTTCAAAGTCAACGATGTTGTGCGGCGAACCACCAACACGTTCAGCCTGAACGGCAAACTCTCCAATTAGCTCTTCTGAGAGGTATCCTGAGTCAATAACATCACGGTCATTGACGATTGACCGGGCGTCGGCTCCGAGCCGATCGAGGGCTCCTGGGATGTCGAGGATTGGATTAGATCCATTATAAACTTCTCTGTCGCTTCGTGGCTGAAGTCGTGATTCTCGGGTAGCGGGTCCAGACCCAGGGCCAGTCTCCTCTCGTTTGAAGAGCGGCGTCTCATCTCCTCCTCGGCTACCAACGGTTTGTCTGCTTTGTTCGATCCAGTAGTCATATTCTTTTCCTCCAACAGCATATACAGATTCTTGTTCAAAACTGAATTTTACATCGCCAAGTTTTTTCTTCTTGGCATGAGTTTGTATATCGTTGAGTACGTCTCTCGTGATGTCACTAAACGTCTTTACTGAGGCTAAATCCTCAGGCATCCACTCTGGAACATGGACAAGCTCAACCACACTACTGCCGTCTTCCAGTGTATCCAAACGAATAGTTGCGCCGGTATAGTTGTCAGCAATGCTCTTAAGGATTGCCCGAGCAACGTTACCTTCAAATGCTGCTGGTGTCACAATCCTTGCAGTAGCGCCTCTGGACACACCCTTATCATCAAAGGTAATCTGCTCAACCAAGGGTTTATTGGGGTCAATTTTAACCGTACCAATCCGTTCCCGAACCAGCATCGCGTCTTGACTGTATGACTTCGAATACTCAGCGACTCGCCCAAGAATGACTTCTCTTGGCCCTTCAAGGGTAATGTAGAACCCAGCTTCAGGATCGTAGTCTGCAAAAGCTCCAAGGCTTTTTTGAAACCCACCATCTTCTGTTAAGTTGGTTACCCGAATCATCCCTTCGGGAAGACCATCGTTCAAGGTTTTCTGAACATCACCAGAAAGAAGCATGAACAACTCTTCGTTCACTGCTTCAAGCTCTCTTGTGTACCTTTCTTTAGGACCAAGTCGTGTAGCCTTGTCACGCTTCACTCTAAGAACATTAGACTGGTTCATTAAGTTTTGAGCTTCAATAAACTCTGGGCGCATACCGACGACAGCAACAGTCATCTGAACGCGATTCTCAATAGCCTCGTTGACTTTCATCAAAAGGCTGTTGTCTAAAGCAGCATCATCTGCTGTACGAAAGAGTGGCTCTTCTGGATCAATGTAGTCGTCAAACGTGCTGTCAACGTACTGACCATCAACATCACCAAGCTCTCTGGCAACAACGGTCGGCTTGCCTTCTTGAGCCAGCCTAATTCCTAACAATGAAGCCCTGCGTGCATTAACCTCTCTTCGAGTGGCCATTGGCAGCGCCTCTCCGTCGAACAAACGCTCAACAAGACTTACAAGCACTGGGTGGTACTCTTCTCTTGAACGAACACTGCGACGAAACCAACTGTCAAAGAACGAAGAAAGACGCTCAAGCAAGTGGTTAAAGACTCTAAGAATAGAGTTTGAGTTGGGCCGGTTTTCCAGAATTTTTGGAAGCTGATGAGTAATTACAAACTCTGCAAAGTTCTCAGCAAACCATTCTGCATATTGGGTAGTCGAGTAAGGAATCTGTTCTTGAACGTATGGACTGTCTCTGAGGAACAAATCCCGAGCTTCGTCTCGATATGCTCTTGAAAGTAAGGCGTTTTCACTATCTGACAGAAAAGACATGTGAATCGCGTGAGCAAGCTCATGAATGAACGTGTACGTTCTTGGGCCAATTCTTTTGGAGTTTCCAACAATCCTTTCTAAAGACGATTGAACTTCAGACAGCATGGTTAACCGTTGAGTCGTGGTATCAGCGTTCTCTGCTACTTTCGATGCAAGATCGTAGGCACGATAAGGCTTCCCAGTCACAGGGTTGACTGCGTTAGTAAACAACCTCATGCCCAAGGCTCTAATAAGTTGTCCGTATTCTCCGACGTTTTGACCAAAGTGCAGAGAAATTAGTTCATCTACGCTTGCGTTTACAAACTCTGGAACAGTCTCGGCTGCTTTGATTGTTCCAACTTCATCGGCATAAGAGAACAACTGAATTGAAGATACGACCCGATCAGGGCTTCCGCCAAGAATAGACGCTGCCCCTAAAACGCCAGGGTCAGCAGCAAACGTATTAACTTCATCTGAAAAACGAATGTCCCTAAGAACTCTTTCTGGAAGAGACAAAACCATGGCTTCCAGCACAGCGCCCATTTCATCGTCTAAAAACTCACCCTTTCTAAGAGTTCGAATAGCTTCAAGAATTTGAGTCTTTCCAGCGTCTGGTAGCTTAGTCGTTCTAAACCTACCTTCAGCGTATCGCGCAAGGCGGTTTCCAATAACTGAGGCAAACTCTCTGCCTTGGCTTACGAGCGCTTCTACAACCCTTCGAGGAGCACCAGACTTGACTAACGCTGATTGAAAGGCACGAAGTGATTCTCGAAGCTCGGCAATGATTTTGTCTGCTGAGTTTGGATCTCTTTCCATCAAGTCGGCGGCTTTGGCAATAAAAGCGTTTAAACCGGTGTCCAAGTTGGTTGAACGATCTGAAATTAGCTTGCTTAAAACAAGCTTAAACAATTGGTCGAGTGGTGCAGTCTTTACGAGTTCATCAAACTCAAGGTTAGAATCGAAAACAAATTGAGCGTCTCGAATTGCTTCTTCCAATTCTGCCCGTTCTGTTTCAGACATCTCAACCCTTGGGCCAAGATCTTCCGACCTCATAAAGAGCGCTTCGGGCTCAGGCAGATCAATTTTCTCAAAATCAATTGAGTCCAAAACTTGCTGCATATAGACGCGCGTAGCTTCGAGGCCATCTTCAAGACCATTCGTCCTTGCAAGTCCTACCGCTGTAGCCTCAATCATCGCCATGTATGTATCAATGGGGCTGATGCCACGAATCTTCTTGATGTTTGCGGCAGCACCAGTGTCTTTAGAAACCTGCTCTATGGCGTCCCTAAGTCTTTGGTACTCATCGAGTTCGCGTACACTTCTTGTGTAATCGTCAGATCCCTCAAGCCGTTCTGTGGCTTTCTCCATAAAGGAAGCGGTGCGAAACCGCGAGGTGTCTCTCAAGGCGTCCATGGCGTCTTCTGGGGCAATGCCCGCTACACGAAGAGCTTCTAAAACGTCCTGTTGAGTATTCTTCCCAAGACCTTCAAGAGGGTTTCTGCCTTGCAAGATGTTGTTCTGAACCATCTCTTCTGCAAAGTGTCTTGTAATGTCGTGTATACCACCAATCTGTTCTTTGATTCCAACCCCAAACATAGTGCCTGGAGCAGGACCTTCTTTACCTAAACGCCGTGAAATATTACGAACACCAGACCGCCAACCCATTACGCCCTGTGTTTCCGCTAATTGTTTCCTTGCTTGTTTTACTCCTCTGCTTTCAAAAAGTCGTTCAAGAGGTGTCCCTTCACTAAGTCGGATTGTAGATGCTTTAATGATGCGTCTATTTGTAGAGGATTCATCAAACGCTGCTCGATCAGCAGCCTGGACATCTTGTGCAGCTTTAAGCTGAGCTTGAGCGTCGTCTGGCGTAATTACCTTAGTAGGGATTTTAGATTGCAGGTTGCCCAAGCCAAACACACCCTCGGGCAGGTAGGCGGCTCGAATTAAATCAATCGATGGAACACCAGGAACATCCTCCATAAGTCTTCTAAAACGAGATGTACCTACTACGGGCCGAGAAAGCGCAGTTAGTGCCCACCCCTCACCAGGCACGAGCACATCGAGGCCAAGACCCCAAGCCGTAAACCTCTCGTACATTTCGGAGTCTTTATCGTAGCCCGCTCCAATAGCGGCTTCCCCAAGCCTGCCCATAAAGCCAGCAACTTCAGGATCGTCCAACCCAACAAACCAATCTTGAAGACCACCACGATCACTGGCTCGACCGTTCCATTCCCATTTATCGCTTATCGCTGCGCGGAAATTCATTGCAGTATCGAAAAACAAATCCATTCCCATTTCTGCAATGGGGTCGAACAAGACGGTGCTTCCAACTCTAAGAGTGGCACCTGGAATTGACTCGGAAACTTTTACTACCGTTCCATCAACAGTTGTATTTGTTGTAAGATTTCCAAGACCTTCGAGGACAAAGTACCCCACGGTGCGGTCACTTTGTCCAAACAGCCTTTCTCGATCAGACGCAAGTTTTTCTACAGCTTGTCTAATTCCGTTATAGCCGCCCAAATCAGAAAGGATTTTAGTTGCTATGCTGTTTGGCAACTGAGCTAAAGGCACAGTGTTTAGTTTTGTTTCAAGCGCAGCCATCTTGGAAGAGTCGTCAAGATACTCCTCCAGAGACATGTCAAGCTCTTCGGCTCGATCTTGAAAGTCATCAATAATGGTTGCATATTGACGGGACACATAAGGGTTCCCGTCTCGATCAACTCTTGTTGTGGAACCTTGAGGCAGTGCGGAAAAGTCTTTGCTTTCTAAAATTTCATTTTTGAAAGAATCGTATCTGGGCACATCCAGAAAGAATTTGCTCATGTGCAGGGTGTGTCTGTTTTGCCTAAAAAACAAATTGTAGAAAACAGCCTTGCGTTCCTCTTCAGTTTCTCCAATCAACTCTTCATTGTCAAAGAATCCTTTGAAGTCACTATAAACACCACCACCCCAAAGACCCTGAAGGGTGTCGCTCATTCCTGGAGCAATGTCTACAAACGGGAGGCCCCAAAGGCTTGCATCATCTACCTTCTGAGCAATGCCTATTGCTGTTTGGGCTGTTGCTTGAGCGCTGGTTTTAGCTCCAGTGCCAAAGCTGCCAGTCGGGTCGTAATCGTGAGAGCCAACTCCTGGAATCCAAGAGGCACCTTCTGCAACAATTTCGAAGACTGGGCTTGCAACCTGAGCAAAATCACCAAACCCCGTGTTACGCATGTTGCTCATGCGTGTAAACTGACTTGACTCTCCATACTCCATTGTATGACGGTCGCGAAGACTTTGGTCGGGAAACAAGTCGTTTGGAATACTGTTGAGCACAACTTTGAGTCGGCGTGTAGCTTCTTCAAATCTTGCGGGTTTTCCTCGGGCTTGCTCGCGCAACTCAGCTAACCCAAGAGCAGAGGAGACTTGCTGGGTTAGTTGATCATTACGGGGGAAGGTTTGCATTGGTGGAGCTTCGTCTCCAACCGAGTAAGTTCGAGCGACATAGTTTTCTCCACGAGCAATCCAAGAACCCAAGAAGTTTAACTGACCTTCTCTGACAGTATCAGCCTCTTGATTGTAAGTATCAAACCACTCTTTACGGTTGTTGGCATAAACTTGAAAGAAGTCAACGAAGTCTTCGTTTCGAGTAGTTCGAAGATTTGTAACGTCCTCAACAGCATTTCTGTAAACCTCAACCTCTTCATCCGACGCGGTCCCCATACGGTCGCGCACTTCAATGCTGTGATACCAGGGTTGAACGCCTTTATCGGGGAAATAAGGATCTACTACATCATCAAACTTATCAGCATCTGGATGGCTTGAAGTAATAGGATTTAAAGTGAACTCGTTTGTTTGGGTTGTCCACCAATTTTTTCCACGGTTTTGACCCGTATAGTTCTCTTCGTATTCATCGTCGCTCCAAAAGTTGATAGCATCAACTCCGTACCCCACCACGGAACGCAAGCCGCTACCCAGAGCGCTCTCTGCCATTAGGTCCTTGTAGGTATCTGTGAAACCGGGCTCTGCTGCACGCTCAAGCTGCTCCCACTTTTTAGAGAATGCAAACCCTCCATCCTCTTGAGTCTCACCTTCTGTAGAGCCTTCATGTCTGGATACAGTGCCTTGTTGAGCCTGACCTAATGCCTCATACTCTTCAAGTTCTGGGTCTTCATACATCAGAGCAAACTTGGTATTATTGATGGCCATCATCTCAAGTCTGTCTTGATAGTTTGCTTCGGGGTCAAATCCTCCTGGGTAAACAAACTCTTCGCGTCGGGTCAAGCCACGGAGAAGCTTTCGAAAAGCCGTGTCTTCTTCAAGGTTTTCGGCAGCCCATGCTTCTTGTGCTTTTTGGCTAATGTCTTCATCTACCTGAACCTTTTCAAGTAAATCGTTGTACTCAATAGCAAAGTCTTCTTCATTGAGCCCTGGTTGTGTTTCGTCAAGGTACTCACGAGCAGCTTGGAGCACTTGTTCCTGAAGCGCTTCAAGCTCTGCCGGATCATAATCAAAAGACTTTGGCTTGGCGTACTCGCCCAGGCCCTCATCAGCCTCATCGTCTAAAGTACGCTCAACGCCTCGAACAACACCAGTTGGGTTAGCCATAGAACAATCCTATCGATACATGTTCTGTTCTAACAAAGAATCGTCCGTATCAGGGAAGTTAAAATACTCTTTTACGGCAGGGATTGTCTTGCCCTGCTCCATCACCAGCTTTCCAAGCTTCTCAAGTTCACTACCAAACTCAATTTCCCCACTGCTTACAAGGTCATTGAAGGCTGTTGCAAAGTCATCAAAATCTTGTGGTGTTTGGATTCTTCGAGAGCCTTGGTAGAACTGGTTAAAAACAGAGTTAGAGTTGGAAGCTTTGTTTTGGCTTGCCGGTGCGGGCTGCGAGCTAAGTGATTCTAACAACAAGTCATCGTCACTTTGAATTTGAATATCCGCTAAGTCGGTGGGCCGAAAAATTATATCCTCTTCTTCTGGAAGCGTTGGCTCAAGTGGTCTTTGGTATCTGCCGCTCGCTGTCGGAATGGAAATAGAATCCAAGGTGGCTTCAAGTTCCTTGAACTCAAGCGCACTATCCGGTAAAGAATCAATCTCTTCATTAGGAAGAGCTTGGCCAGCAGTAGTGCCTGGGGCCCTCGCTCCCCCCTCGGACTCGAACGAAGACAAGCCTTCAGCACGGGGCTGAGTGTTTGCAGAGAAAGCAAGATAGTCCTCTTGCTGAACTTCTAAATCTCGCTTGGCCTCTTCAAGAGCCTTCTCAGTTTGAGGGCCCATAATTCCGTCTTCATCAATCTCGAAGCCAGGGCGAAGGTCATTGATTGCTTGTTGAATTTGACGAATGCCTGATTTTGATTCAAGCATGCTGGGGTCATTTAAAAAGTCGAGCTTTTCTTTTACTAAGGCCGCGTTCTTTTCTGCGGCACGACCTGTTTTTGCTTCTTCACGAAGCTCTCCCTCCGATTCCTGGTCCCGTCGAGCTTCAGTAGCGGCTACCCGGCTTTCGCTTTCTGCTGCTTGTCTTCGACCTTCCTCCTCTCCCATTCTTCCCATTGTCGCTTGTTGCAACTCTTGTGCTTCAAGGGCTTCCTCACTCAATGGACCCACGGCACCTTCTCGGGGACCAAGAAGATCATCAGGCTGCCTTCTGTAGGCAGGATCGTTTTCTACCAGATAGTCAATTGCAGATTGGCCTTCAGCAGCAAAAGAAATTCTCTCATTCTGCTGGAGAAGAAGACTGTTGAGAGCGCCTTGGTTTTGCTCAAGCTCACGTTTTGCCTCGTCTGCAAACTCCGTAGCTCCAGAAGACTCATACTCTCGAATGTCTTCTTCATTGATTCGGATACTTTCCCGAGTTGCATCAATCGTGTTTTCGAGAATGTCAGCTTGCGCCAAAGAGCTAACACGCACGCCTTCAGTAATCGTAAGACGCTGCTCTGGAGACATAGAAGACCAAGCTCTTTCCAGACCCCTGGGGTCTTGAGCGTAATCTTCTAAAGCCGAAAGACCCGCCGTGACTGAATCTAAGCTGGTCCTTAGGTCTCTCATCACCAATTGTTGCTGCTCAATCTGTTGACGAATTCGCAGGAACTCAGGCTCAATGTCCTCCAGTCGTGCGATTTCTGCTGCAAGCTGTGGGTCGTTCTGTCCTTGATTACGCAACGTTTTAAGCTGATCTCGTTTCTCATTGAGATCCCCAACTTGTTCTTGCAATGCAGTAAACCGTCTTTGTAGGGGAGCGAGCAACCGAGAAACACTGTCCGTCTGTGCCAGGATTCTCGCTTGAGCGTCTCTTGCTTGACGAACATTCTGTGCAAGGGCTTCAGGGTTTAGAATGTTGGCTTCTACAAAATCTGGTGCAATCTGTTGCCGTCCGGTAGTCGAAACCATGCGGGCTTCAGCCAGCGCCTGTTCTCGCAACGCTGGATCCTCAATGTCCTCAAGTCGATCTAAGATACGGTCTACGCCTGAATCCGTGTACTCGAAAGGAGAGAGGCTTCCATAGATGTCCTGTCTGCCAAACCTATTTTCAATAATGTCAGCACGTTGGTCTGCAAAACCTAATCTTTGGTTTTGAATTTGTTTTAAACGAGCTTCGTATTGTTTAATAAGTTTTTCTGTTGCCCGAACTCCTGGGCTGCCAGGTAAGTCCAAGTCACCCGCTTGTGTGCCTCCAGATACTGTTGTAGATGATGTTCCGCCTGCCGCTGCTCGGGCCTCGTCGAACTCACGATCTCTATTTTCTCTTAGGGGCTCAACAATACGTCGATTGAATTCATCTTCATCGTAAAAACGATTTTTAGCTTGCAAGCTGGGCTGTCCTTGGCCCGCTTCTCTCATAAGAACAGGCTGAGTCCAGTCTTCATTAGTAAACTCTTGAGACATGGCTTCTTTGAAAGCCATAGCCATGTCGTCGCCATAATCGTCCTTCAAGGTCTCGTAGAAATCAATAAAGAAAAAACCTTCATCGCCACTGGGTTGTGCCATACCAGCGTGAGCTTTGTAGGCGTTTTTAAAAACTTGAAGATGTCCAGCATTGTTAGGATCAGGAAAGTTAGGATCCGCGTTCATCTTCCCAACAACTGCGGCCATAAAGTTGGTTCGGGCTGTACCAAGTTTTTCTTCAACAGTAGCTTTTTGTCTCTGTGCTTTTTCCCACTTAGAGGTTTCAGCGGCGAGATCTTTGTCGTGCTCGTCACGAATACGTCGTCGCTCACGAGCATAGTTACCACTGCTCGACGACGACCTGCCCCGCAATCGTTCAGATTCTGTTTTAGAAATTAGAGCCTGCTCACGACTAAGAAGAGAGCGCTGAAGATTAGTAATGTTGGTTTGGAGTCGAACAGCTTCGTCTTTCAACTGAGACTGGTCTTTGCTTAAAGCCTCCAACTCAAGAGTCATTAGCTCTTTGTTCTTCTTGTCGGTCAGCTTAATCCGAGTGTACAAGTAATCGGCAAAGAAGTTGGACTTAGCGGTGTAAAAGTTGCCGGTGGCGAACATCGGCTGTACGGGTTGGAAAGCCATGTTTTATCCTATGCCTACTGTGTATTAGCGGCAATCGTTTGGTCAGCCGCTTGGTTTGTCTGTTGTTGGTTTTGCGCTGTTGCTGCTCGTCGGTTCACTAAGGCATACACACGAGCAATCTCATCTTTGCTCTTAGCGTTAGCACTTAAAGCGTAGAACATGTCTTGGAACTCTTCAGGCAGGTTAGCAATGTCTTTGCTGTAAACCTTAAACCCATCGTTCACATCAAGCGCAGCCGCGACAGGAGCGAATGCGCTTAATGCTTGCATCGTTCCTTGGGCCATAGCGTTGTTGGCCTGGGACAGGTACGCCAAGGCAGAGCGGAACTCTCCAAGGGCTTGCTCTTCGGCGCGGGCAGCAAGCTGTCTTGCATTGGCTTCAAGCTCAGCCTCCTCCTTAGTAAAGGCGTCTGCGGCAGCGTCTCGGATTTGCTCTTGTCGCCTGACATCAGTGACACCAGATGACGCCGCGATGTCTTCTTGAACCTGTCTGCTAAGTGCTGCTTGCCTGCTAATAGCGGCCCGACCAGCACCCATTGACTCTTCATAAACTTCTTGACCAGCTTGACCCTCGACAAACTCATCTTTAGTTTTTTGGGCTTCTCTAATTGTAGGATCTGTAAATCGTTGGATAACAGGAACTAATGCTTGAATACCACCAATGGCAGCCGCTACACCAAGTTGTCGGTTTAGCTGTTTTTTGCGAGGATCATCAAGAGCACCGGCGTCGGCAGTTCTCTCAGGAGTAGCCGCAAGTGATCGACCAGCGGTCTCAGTCACCGTAGGGGCGGCGGTGGGCGTGCCCTGCAAGGAGAGGGGGTCACCTAAGGCTGCATCGATTCCGGCAACCTCTTGATCGACTCGGCCTTGCGCCGTAACGTCGTACAAACGCTCCATAAAATCTTCGTTCATTTGAATGCCGCCAATAACAGGACCCCCAGGTGCCGGGTCACCAGGCAGACCAGGCGTTGGGTCTTGACCCATGTACCCACCAGTTCTTTGCTCTTGTTGAAGCTGACCAGGGGTTGGCTTCTTAAATACAATGCCCTCAGGCGAGACTGGTGCGCCTACAGGCACATCCTGAAACTCAGAAATCAATCGACCGGAAGAGGTAAATTGATCTTGTTGAGTCGTAGGGATCGCCTGCATCAACTCATCAAAGTCAGAATCATAAGGTTCGAAAGTTCCGTAAGGAGTTACGTCGACGCCTTGAGGCTGTTGTGGCGGAGGGGGCTGCCCGGTTTGGCTTTGGGCGTATGAGTATGGGAGGCCCATGTTGGTCATGTATGTACCCGCGTCAGACGCACTCGGGTCGTAGCCAACATCTCCTGGATCTAATTCATACAGCCCTGTTCTCGGATTAAAACGCATCTCAACTCCATCCAAACTTGTTGCGTACCGTTTGTCGATACGGGTCCATAGGTGCCGATCCGCCCATGCGAATTGGCATACTACCCATTAAAATACTTTCGTCAGAAGGCGCTCCAGGAAGGTTTCGAACGTTTACGTCTGGCCCCTTCTTCGCCAACGACTGTGCTGCTTGCAAGGCACGCTGCTCATCCTCACGAGCCCTGGATGCGCTTTTCTCTGCCGCCATCGCCTGCTTCTCTGCCTGGAAGTCATCTCTTTCATTTAGAAAAAATTGCCCTACGCTCGCACCAGCGCCTACTAAAAAACCAACTCCTGCGCCAATAGCAGTGCCTACACCAGGAGCTATACCAGAACCAATCGACGCACCAACCCCTGCATACTGAGCGCCCATTGAGAGAGCTTCCAAGCTTTCCTGACCGAGGCGATCCCGGTTGGCTTTTTTTTCTTCCTCGTCTGTCAACTCTGTTGAGCCATACGAATCAGCCATTATGGTACTCCCGAAGAAAGAATAAACCAGTTGGTCCCGTTCGAAATTATATTAACAAACGTCCAGCGGTCAGAGAAGCTCTTAGTTGCTGCCCCGTCGATGGTTTCTGATCCGTCTGGATCTAATATCATGTTGTTTGCAGCGAGGAGTTTCTTAAAACTTAAGACCATGTTGGTGCATGTGTTAGCAGCAGGCAAGCCTACAGTGACGTCTGCTCCGCTTGTACTGACTAAGTAAAACGTAGCGGTGCCAACAGAAACACTTCCAGAAGAAGTAATTGAGCTTCCAACGTGCATTCCAAGGCGCTTAAAAGACCAATCATCAGTCAGGTTTGCGGCAGACGCAGGGATGGACCCAGACATGTGAATTGGGTTGTTGGCGCGAATAGCCAAGCCCTCTGCCCTGGCTGCTGTTCTATCGGCTGTGTTTAACTGTAGCTGAACCTCGGTTGACAATGCTTGTTTGGAAACCGTATTTGAACTGAAGTCTGTTTTTGAAAAAGACCGACTACGGAGAGGGACAGATTCAAGATCATCAACAAGCTCTTCAAGATCTTGTTGCGTCGTCTGCTTAACTGAAAACCGTCCTTTCCAAACCATTACGTGCTCGTGCTAAAATGACCGTCTACCACGCACGAACGTGGGCGGACGAAGATGTTTTGAGAATACTGGCCATCGTTGCCAGACCCTTTTTGTGGCTTCACTCTAATTCCAATGTTGTACACACCAACGCTCAGTTCAACAACTTGATGCGTAGACATTTGTTTGCCTGATGATTTAGTCCAGCCTCCGTACTCTCCACCAACGACGCCGTTGACGCCATTGACTTGATCGTAGCCAGCGTAGGAGCCAGCATACAGTCTACGATTTGTCGCGTGGTATCGAACCAACGAAGTTGGGTCTTGCTCCAGTTTTTGAACAAACAAAGAGAAGTCTGCCACGGGGTAGGTCCCATCGTTAATTCTTTCAAGCTTAGAGTCGGCTCCAGAACTTATCAGATTAAGTTCTGAACCAGTCTCCCAAGCATGCCAGCTTGCCAAGTACATTAACTTCATTGGACGATATGCTTTTACAGTAACGTTTAAGCCATTGACTGGTTGCCAGTTGTTAGAAGACCCGGCCCCTCTTGCTTCTTGATGAAAGATTTCTGCCATCACTTTGTCTGGTGAATGCAGGCGGTAATGCACTGTTCCCGTGCAGAACTCTCCACGGTCATTGGAGCCGCCAATAAAGTCTGGTCTGTATATGTGATGCTTTTGAACCCACTCACCATGAGCCAAATCAGAAGTTACTGAACCGCCATTCACATACTTCTCAAAGTTGTCGATTCTACTTTTCAAGTCAGTTTCTGAAATGACTTGTCCATCTACAAAGGGGGTGTTGGTAAAAGCCATGAATCACTTGTACTTAATTACGGATGCGGTAATGCGGCTAACTCTGACAGCTTCATCATTGCTTGTCACAACTGCTCCACTGTTTGTGTCTGGAGCCAAGGCTCCGTTAGAGTGCGTGTCAATATAATATCGCAAGTCAAACGAAAAATTGCCGCTAACAGTCACAGGGTGAAAAATTGTAATTGACTCTACCGAACGAGCAGAATCATTCTCAGAACCAGCCCTGCCCTTACTTCCAGCAATAGCATTCTGAATGTGCCGCTCTGTTGTAAGAAGAGGGATATTATTTACGAACACACAAAACCCCACATCTTCATTAACTTTGCTGTGAGAGCTATTGTGAACACGCCCTTCAATCCTGACCTCAAAACTGTATCGAATGACAGCGTACTTGTAAGATGAGCCCAGGTTTACGGTGATTGGAACACCTTGAAGAAAAGTAGGAGTTGGCTGACTTCCTCCAGTAAAATTAGTGCCAGCGGGAATCTTAGTCCAAGCATCAAGAGTGCCGGTTCCAAGCTTGACTACATGATCTTCTGATGTGTAGCTCTTGAAAGTCATAAGAGGAAAAACGATGTTTCTTTCGTCTATTCCTTCAACACGAACATTCTCTTGATTGATTGATGCGGTGGCCGTGTTTGTAGCCGTCATCAAAGCATTCGGATTAGTAATCGATGCTTCTTCTCCAGGCTGGATGGGTGTAAAGCTGACTTTGCTCATCGTTTTCTCCTGTTGACCAAAATAGCAGCCTCAGTAATTCGAGGATCAAAGTCGGTAACAGAGCTTGCCCACGTATGAGTGGCCCCACCTTTTCGATCTACATACAATCGAATAAAGCATTCAACGGTATTCGACCCTGCTTCAACAGGAGCAGCACCACACATATAAATAGGCTGTCTGCGTTGATACGCCGTAAACGGCCCTGCGTAGGCGATCTCAAGACCATTCAAGGTCATAATCAAGTCGTACTGACACCAGTCAAGCACTGTTTTGGTATCTCGATGAATGTAGCCATCGTCAAAGTTAGTACCAGGGATAGTCCCCACTGGATCCGCAGTATCTACCTGGATGCTCGCTTCACAAATCAACATTTCTTCTGAGGTTGAAACCGACTGATTTGAAACCTGGATCCTTTGATTTCCTTGGCTGTCTGCATCCAACCTTTGAAAGGCTACAGTCAGGTATGCAATGTCCAACTCATTGAAAACCTCAGACGCTACTTCCTCACCGGTAGAAACAGAAGAAGCCGGTAGGTTGTCCCGGTCAAATGCGCCGTTTATTTCTTGGACAAACTCTCGAACGTTTTCATTCCAATCAGCAGGGTCGAGGATGTCACCGGCTTGCAAGTCTCGTTGTATAAATTTCCAAGCCATTATCCTCGCTGCTCCTCTACTACCGAGCTAACCGGGACAACCTTTTCGTAAGGAGCGCCCGCAACCACACCGATTTGAAAACTTAACACCTGCATCCTTCTACCCGATGATTCAAAAGTAAGCCGGAGTTCTCGACAAGCAGGTTGACCGAGAGTGGTAATATCAAAACGAATTGGGATAGGTCTGTGCTCGTACCATTGACTGCTCGTAGACCACGTCGCTGTATTGTATACAGAGTAAACATTTGTTAGGTCTTGTTGGTCTACAGACTTAGCAGACTCAACAAAGGTAATGTTTCGATTGATTCGATAGCTCAACTCGAAGTCATTGTCACCATAGCCAATGACATCACAAACAACATACTTAGGGCTGAACGCTGCAAAGGGCCCATTGAAATCAAGATCCGTTGTTTCCCACAGCGGTTCAATCTTCGATGTAGACGCATTACTGCCTTTGGTGCCTGCGCCTCTTGTATAAGCATGCACACCCTTATTGTTAGAATCGTTAGACCCAAACAAGTAGTAGCCCCGATGATCTTGACTTACAACAGCATCGGCAATTGGGAAATTCTCACGAAAGGACCATGAACCAATGTTGCCATGGTAAACAAGCACGAAGTTGTTCTTCTCGCTGCCATCAACAGCAACGGCTAACCAATACTCTTTGTCTTGGGGATAGTATGTTCCACAAGCTTGAATAGCTGCGGCATTATTTATTCTGCCGGTCAAGTTGCTGATTGGTGATGAGTACCGGATGATTCGCAAGTTGCCTTGTCCGCTTTCAAGACTGCCTTGGATTGCATAGACACCATCCTGAGCCAGGAAGAACACGCCTACCCCTGGAACTTCTGCAATAGAATTAGGGGCGATACAACCAATGTCTCTCGAAATGTTCTGAGCCGAAAAGAAACTTCCGTCGTTCGAATCTTCGCTCTTGATAAGAAACACGCCTCGTTGTTTGAACACAAGCAAAGCGTTTTGTGACGCGTACAAGCCTGTGACTTGACCGCATTCGTCTTGCCCAAAGCTCAATATATTTGCTTTTGGAAAAACCTCTGGTCGTAGAACAGCAGAGAAGCGCACATCTGTTGAAGTCTCTCCAGCAAGAAACACACGATTCTTAAACACAGCGCCCATGCTTGCAGCCGCAGGCCAGGTTCCAAAATCATCTTCATCTAAAAGCGGGCCGAGAAATGCGTCTTGAATCCCATCTTCGAAAAGAGTTTGCGCGTTGTTAGAAATTTCTGTGAGGAAGTAAAAGTTAGAGCCGATAGCTCTGGAAAGCATGTCCCCACTGGTATCAAGACACTGCCTGGTCCTGTAGATCCGACGAGCAACAATTGTGTCCCCGCCTTTAGGCATGGTGACGACTACAAACTTTCGCTTTCCGTTTATGTCATTTTCTCCGGTAATCAAAGAAGAAGCGTCTGACGGGGGAGATTCTTGGCCTCTCTCATTGATGAACGTAACTTTGTATCTGTACCCAAAGTCTCTGATTGGATCGTCTGCGTCAGGAGCGCTGCTTCCAGAAACTGGCTTTCGTCCAAGACCAAGCTCTTTGATGCCTGTTGCTCCCTTCCGAAGGGTTTGACCTGTAGGAGCAGATGGTTTGCCATCAAAGCCAGCAGGCTCTACATACCGCCCATTAAAGATAAGGGCAGGGTCTTTACCGTTGAAAAGATAAAGCCTCCCACCAAAAGCAAACGATTGCGTTCTAAGGTGTGGGCTTTCAATCCTTGTTCTGGCATCTGCCGTGCTTCCGTCTGACTTCACTAACGGTCGCCATTTCACCGTGGTGCTCAGTGAACCATCGAACACATACAAGCGCATGTCCGTACCGTTGTGCCCTTCAAACACCATGTGCTGACGATTTCCTCCATGTTGAGAAAACCAATGGAGACTTTCAATTTCACCAAAAGCATTCCATGCTGGATCGCCTTCAGCATCGTTAGGCACAAGCACTTTGTACCCGCCTGAGTTCTCCCATGAATCCTTCTGGTTGTAGCGCATGTCACGAATGCGTAGAGCCTTCGGCGGGCTTTGGCTGGGCCGATAAGAATCGTCAATTCCTCTGAGCGGGGCGAATAGAATCTTTTGTGTTTTCACTGTTCAAACCCTTGGTACATCTCAACGACTTCTTCAGGAACGCTTACCAGGTTTCCTTTAATTGCTGCGCGAACACGTTCATGAGTCAAACTAACCACTGGCCAATACTTGTTGGACTGACCTGGAAAATCAGACTCTCCTCGCATAATTTGACCCACACGCGGAACTCCAACATTGTATGCAAGAACAGCTAAGTCAATGCTGCGAAGGGATCTTCTTTCTCGGTCCAGAAGTTTTGCCGCAGCTTCAATAGAGAGCACAGGATCAGTGCGTTCATCTAAAGAACGACCGGGCATAATTTCCTGCCACGTAGTCGGCGTAAACTGCATGAGCCCCAAGTCATTGGTTGGCCCTACGGCATTAGGATCGCCACCTGACTCATATCCAGCAATGCTTGCAATTAACAAGGGGTCCACATCGTACTCATCACCAAACCGATTGAACTCTTCGGGGTACAACGTAAGCGCCTTAAGGGCTCCCCGATAAGCGTTGTCGCTTCGTAAGCGCACATCTTCGTTTTTCATATTAGCAGAAAGCTGCCTCAATGTTGCCGTGCCCTCTCCAAACGTCACGCTCCTTGGCTGACCAAGAATGCTTTCTTCAGGAGCAGCTTCTTCATCCTCAATGAACAGAGCCTCAGACTCTTCTTCACTAAACTCAATTTGCTCGGCAGGAGCCTGCTGAACAGCCAATGACTGAACTTCGAAAGGGTCCTCCTCAACCTCTACTGGGTCTTCTCGGAGGTATACGTCATCCTTGGTTTGATCCCACCAGTCATCCAGCAATCTTTCATAAGAAAGATAGACATCGTTTGGTGTAGGCTCTGACATCTCAACCCATCCCTTGCATTAAATCATTTTGATTCTTCAAGAAACCGTCGAGGTCGTTTTTCATTGTCTCTTCTGCAAGGGCGTCTTGTTTGTCCCGAGCTTCCGTAAGTATTTGATTGTACTCATTGACAATGGTTTTTGAGTCCGCTTCTTGTGCAAGCTTCTCAATTCGAGTTCGGTATCCTTTGATTCGAGCTTCGCTAAGTTGCTCTGAATTGATACGCTGAGAAAGCTCAGGAGCTTGAGTAGACTTTTGACCAGGCTTCACAGGAACATTCTTTCGACCGGGAAACCGATTGGCCCCCTTTGAGGTGTTCATGAACGAGTTCCCAGGAAGCGCTCCGGCACTTGCTGTTGAGGCTTGAAAAGCTTTTTGTCCTGCTTGGCTTGCAGATTGTACTGGCAAGTTCTTCATCTCAACCTCAGTAGTCGTATGTTCCCATTAAACCAGAAAGAAGGATCTCATCATCTGGTTCAACCATTTTTTCGTTGGAAGGAGGAGGGTTGTTGCCCTCACCAATCCTCGCAAAAAGGTTTGAGTACTGACTCATTCGATCTAAACGATCTTGTTTTGCACGAGCAAACTCTCGTTCCTCATCAGTAATCTTTGGCATCTCCATCTCTGGAGATTCTTCTTGCCGTTTTGACTCGCCTTGTTTCCGCCCAAGCAAACCAAATCGTTTCATTTGTCTATCGAAATAACGTCCCATCAGGTCTTCACCGGGTCGCCGTACAGGTACGCATACCCGCTTGGCATTTCTTGAAATTGTCCTCGTCGATACAGTCTATCATTACGGTCAAGATAACGTTTTCGCATTTGGTCCATGCGCTGCTCTGCCTTAACCTCGTAAATGTTAGAAAGACTGCCTTGCCCGTACTGTAGATAAAGATCCGCTACAACTTTGTAGACCAAGATTGAATGGTACTGCGGTGGAATCTGGGGCTCATCGTTGTTCCCCACTAAGCGAGGCGGGCGCTTCATATAGCGAACCTCGGCTTTAATATCGACATCAGGACGACGATACAGCCTAAAGGTATCCCTGGGTCCTTCGTAGTAGAGGGGGCGCGTATAATCTAAAGAATCAGAGCCATCATCTGCATAAGTAGCAGATGGAGAAGCTGCTGGAGTTATCTCTTTAATTTGATACCAACCCGTTTTGGCTGTGGCGTTCCTTCTGTAGATTCGTTTCCGGTACACATCAACACCACTTGTGGCAGGCAACCCCGACACGGTGATTCTTCTGTTGGATCCTGTTGTTGCTGCGGACACGACAGGGCTTGGGGCTGATTCAATTCCCTCGCGCTCTATAGTCGCACAATACTCAAACGTGGTGCTCGCAGTCAATGCGTTCGAGCCACCGTTATCAACAGCTAACGTTAGAGTTAAGTCATTGTTGAAGGTACGGTCATGGTCATCATCTGTAATGATAATTGTGTCGCCAGAAGACGTGTGGTCTAACAGTAGGTCTTCCTCTGTCCGTGGATCAACATAAACAATGCGACGGTCTCTGGAGTTGGCGGCTTGTCCAAAGATTTCATCACGGATTGTAATGCCCATGAAGTCCACCATGTCTCGGGGCATCTTAATCTTATCCCACTTGACTTTAAAAGCCGTGGTTGCGCTCACACCAGCGGATCCTCCAATGGCTTCAGTTAAGAACGCTTCGGTTGTGCTGGCTACGGAGTCAATCCGGTATTCGATACTACTGGCGGTATCTTCAATAACAGCGCCCTCCATACCCGTGTGAAGCCACGTACCGGCAGCAGCAGTGACTGTTTTGCTGCTATTCGTCAAGGTTAGAGTAGTTCCAGCAGAGCCTGCAATGTCCTGGTACAACTGTTTTTCAGCACGCTCCTGCAAAAACCTCCAAGGAGATGAGCTACAAATCTCTTGGTAGTGCCGGTTAACCAATCGAACCAAATGGTTCTCATGGGCTGATACGTTTGGGTTGTGATCAAGCAGCCCATTGATTTCTTCAATAATGTCTTTAAGAATCATGTTCCCTCCTAAAAGAAAGCCCCTCGAAAGTATATCTCCCGAGGGGCCTCAAAGTCACAACAAAGCTGTGATCAATAGAACCAGCCCTTATCAATGATAAGGAGCGCACCGTCAGCAGTACCGCTTGAGAAAGCGTTCACACAAACTGCAAAAGGTTGGTTGTCCTTATCATGGGAGTCTCCCTGACGGATTTCTCCGCTGGCAGCAGAGCCAACTGTTTCCCCAATCGCAATGGCTTCGCTGATTGGTGTGCAGGTGCTGTTGAATCCAGAAATCTGAATTTGAACTTCTTCCTTATCAGCAGCAGCAGTCACAGCAACGCCGCATGCAAGAGGCGAGTTGTTTTCAGCCGTCACTGTCACAACAAAACCAGCGGCACCATAGGTGTCGGGATCTGGATCTGCGCTTGTGTCAGTTTCGACCTTCACAACATTACCAACTGCAATAGCTCCATTGGCCAGCGCGGTAACAATCTTCTTTGGATAGGCAATGACGCCGTTGCCGCCATCTCGTTTCAATACACTCATAATAAATCTCCTTTAAAGACTATAATTAGAAGGTTTCACCGTCATAGGCAATGCCTGACGATCCGAGGTGCTTGGCAACAAGCTGTCCGTAAAGACGAACATTTGCAGAACGAACATCGTACTCACCGCTAATCTTCTCGAACGGGGACACGTCGAAGTATCCTTCGCTATCGAAGACGTAGTGGATGTCATCAAGGTTCAGCAAGTAGAAGCTGATGACTGCCGTGCTGTGAGTTCCGGTGTCGGTTGGCATGTAGTACTCGGTCTCCATACGGATACCGTCCCACATTTGGATCATCCGACCACCGTCAAGCTTGGACTCATCCACGTAGCGCTCGAAGGCTCGAAGCGAACGCTTGAGGTTCTTCATGCCTTGACGGGATGCAAGCCAGATGTGGGGCTCACCAGAGGAGGACACAGCAGCAGTCTCGACGCGAAGATCCACCAATGCTTGGAGACCGTTAGCGTTGAAGCTGCTGTTGATGTTCGCCACTTGGTTTTGCCAACCAGGAATAGCGGAGTAGGTTCCCTTAGAAACACCACCAACAGAGTTGGTTTGTGCGAGAACAGCGTTCTCTTCCAAGTAACCGGTGGCGTAGGTAATACCGTTGAGGGTTCCCCAATCAGCAAAACCGCCAGCATCTACACCTTCAACCGTTTTACGGAGGAGGTTACGACGCATAGCACCCATGACAGCCTTCGTGCGAGCATCAAGGATGCTGATCACAGCGGCCTCACCACGATTCTTAATCTCTTCATCTTTAGAGATTGCGATAGGCATCGTGGTGTGAGCAGGGGTGTAGACCGCAGGGGTCAACACGTCAGCAACCGTCAAGTTGAGTTTCTCGTATCCAGTCTGCATACGAGTAGCGTTACTGTGCTCACCAAAACCAAGAGGTTCGATGTAGCGGGTTCCGCCTTCTACTTGGGGTTGTCCCTTGCCGTGAACGTCCTCATGAACGTCAAGAAGCGCAGTGCTTCGGTGCAAGTTATCGCGGAAATCTTCCGCGAGTAAATAGAGAGTAGACGAGAGAAGCTCGTCCGTGATGTTAAGGCCAGTGGCCTGGGTAACAGCCATTTTAATCCTCGGGGCTTAGTTATTTGAGACGGAGGCGTTTAGCCTCTTCTGGGTTAGCCTTGACCCAAGCGTATAACTCTTGGGCTCTGGCTCCTTTTGGAGGACCTGAAGTCTTTGCCGCATTCGCTTTGGATTTCCCAATCTGCCGCGCACTGGCTGCCCTCACCTGTCTCTGACGTGCTTGCAGGCGAGATTGCTCGTCCTGTGCTCGCTGAGCTTTGATGAGTTGATAGGCGTCCGGTGTGCTAATCGCGAAACCTGTTTGACGTCTTTGCCGGATAAGTTCAGCAACCTCTCCACGGAATGATGTGTCTCGCATCTCAGGATGAGATTCGATAAAATCACCCAGAGCCATACGTCGCGTTTCTTGCTTCGTATGCTCTTGGATTGGTTTGACCAACTCATTGAGCTTTTGGGCTGTAGCCCGCTCAATCCGAGCTTCGATTCCCTCTGGTGTCAAGAGGTCTGGCAAGCTCGATTCCGGTCGAGCAAGAACCTCTTTCAGCTTGGGATCTTCCATGAGTTTAGCAAGCGCTGCTTGTCGAGTGACAAACGCACGCTCTCTATCCTCAAGTGATTTCACGCGCTCATTAAATGAGGCGTCATAATCCCGAGCCTTTTGAGAGTCTCGCTGACGTTTATTGTGGTAATCACGACGCAAATTGTGGATGACTCGCTTCGAAAGCGGATCAAGCTTTTCAAGATGCTCCGGTTTGATTCCCTTATAGAAACCATCCAACGAAAAAGTTTCGTCTTCAGGCAAGTCTGATGTCAATAGATCGAATCCACGATCTGTTTGAGCACCAGTTTCGACATCATTGGTGCCCCGAGTCTCCTGCTCGTTTGCCACATTTCCCGCGCTGTCGTGATCGCTTGCCGCTTCAACTTGCTGAATGATATTGCCCGAGGCGTCATTCGTAGCTTGTACAGCTACAGTTGGTGCGGCAGCGTCATTGGACGCAACGGTGCTTGCTTCAACTGCGGAGTTGCTCAGTTCCGTATCTGCCATTTTCTCTCCTATGTACAAGTAAGGGTACTTGTACAGTTTGATTCTAAATGCCTACGGTTATGTAGGCAAGAGTGTAAGTTACATGTTTTCAGCGAGAAGCTCATCTTCTTCGCTCATTGGGCCTTCTTCTCCTTCCGGCATTGGAGGCGGTTCAGCGCCCTCTGCCATCTGTTCTTCACCAGGAGGGTTACGCAATTCCTGGGCAAGGTTCTTGTCTTTTTCCATCATCTTAAGTTTTCCAGATGCTGCCTTAAGCGCATTGTCGGAAACCAACTCAGATGGTTCAAACATAAACTTTTCGAAGTTACCGTCTTGATCGATAAATCGAATTGCTTCAACAAGAGCTACGGCTGGCGCATAAACCTCTGGAGGTAAAGGCTCTGGCCAACGATCACCTTTCTCAACCATGTCAGGGTTCGGATTCCATGCGGGAATCTCGACATCAGTGCCTGCAAGGGCATCCAAAGTTTTGTCCAACTGGTTTGAAAACATTTCAATAGTTTTAATCTTGAACGGTTTTTCGGGTGGAGGGGCGCCCATCGCAAGTTCTTGCATGGCCATATCCGCCTCTTGAGCACGCATTTGCTCAAGCTCTTGCGGAGAAGGGCCCGTTCCTCCCTGTGGTGGTGCCATTCCTGGCTGCATTCCTGGTCCCATTTGACCCTGACCCATTTCTTCTTGCGACGGCATTTTGAACTCCTATTCAGTCTGGCGGCAAAAGCGCTGCCATCTTGCCTTGATCAATTTCCTTACGAACATCTTTATACGCCGGATCATTATGAATCCGGTCATAATAATCTCGGTAGGTATCTTTTTCCTCTTCAATCTTCGCCTCTTGCTTGGCGATCTCACCCGACATATCCCAATCACCATCAACTGGTACAACGCCTTGCTGGCGACAGACCTCTCTACGGTGAGATTCAGACTTGAGCATAACGCCCAATGCTCGATCATAGTACGGGTATCGAGCCCAGTGCATATCAAGTTTTGGACGAACGATGCGCTTGGCTTCGCTATCACAGTTTTCTGTATCGCAAGGGAAGGTGTCTGGTGCCATTCCCGCCAACCACTCAAAAGTAGTGCCCCCACAGTCGTCACAGGAGAACTGCATTAAGCGCTCTTTCTTAATAAACTCGTCAGAATCTAAACCTTTGCCATAAATGACATGGTTGTTTTGAGGCTGGGGTGGTGGCTGCCAGTTAATCGAGCGCCAAATCGACTCACCACTGCACTTCTCACATTCAACCGTTTCTGGTTTAGATTCAAAACTTGAGAAAACGTCTGTTGCATGATTGCAATCAGAACAATCGAACGTGTAGATCGGCATTACTGGGCCCCAAGTTGTTGAAGAATCTGCTGAAGAAACTGAGTCTGCTGATCAGGAGGCAACTGAAGAGCCTGTTGAATCTGCTGCAAAATTTCTGGAGGAGCGCCCGCTTGCTGCAAAATCTGACCAAGCTGCTGCAAGGCTTGCTGTGGTGGTGCGGACATAAGTTGTTGAACTATTTCAGGCGGAAGCCCCCCACCTTGTCCCGAAGGTGGAGGGCCGGGTTGTGCCGGTTGCTGTTGCGCTGCGGCAGCCTGGGGGTCTTGAGCCGGGGGTTGAGGGGCTTGACCTTGAGGTCCGCCCTGTTGTCCCATTTCCGCTTCTTTTTCAGCTTGCTCTGCTGTCATTTCAGCAAGAGCCGCCTCTAAGGAGTCGGGGTGCATGTCCTTTGGAAGGTCGAACTTTTCTACAATGGCTTCCATCTGAGCCTTTGCCAGCACAGCGCCGGGTCCACCTTTCTGAATGATTTCCCAGAGTTGCTGCAATGGAGCGAGCAATTGTAGGACAGCGTCTCGAACAGCTTGATCAGAAAACGGAGTACGGCGTGAATCAACAACTTCGATTTGGAAATCGCCTTCGAGGTCATCGACGGTAATTTCAATGACGTCAGGTCCTTGCTTGATACGAATGACGTCAGGAGCGGGAGGCATATCAACATCAATTTCAACCGCTGCTTGAACAACAACAGCCTCGCCATCTCCAGCTTCCTCTGCTGCTTCCTCTGCTACTTCCTGAACGTCTTCAACAACTTCTTCAACTTGATCTTCGGCTTCATCGAGCGCGTCTTCGCGCTGGGTTTCTTTCAGCCCAACGTCATCAACATCATGGAGTTCTCTTTTATACTCCATTCCAAAGTCTCGGAGGGGTGCTTCCATCGAGGCAACAATCGCGCGTAGGAAAACACGGACAACTTCTGCAACCCAGTTGTCTTTAATCATGGCGTGCCGACCGTACTCGGACTCCGTATAATCCCGGAGGTTCATCACCTCGGTGGCCGTAGCTTTAGTTGGAACGCCGTAAGCGTTTGGACTTGTGCCTGCTGCTCGCTGTAGGTCGGCCTCTGCCTGTGCCTCATAGCTTAGGATGTTTGAGGATACGGGTGCATTTTGAATTGGAACGATCACGTTGTTGAGCGCACGACCATTCAAGCGTCCATCCTCAACAGGAATGACAAGACCATCAACACCCGCAGTAATCAAACTCATCTGGTCAGCAGTCAAAACACCATCGAGTGCAAGATACTGACGTGAATCACGTCGAGCAGCGTTCGCTCTAAAGGAACGAAACACGTTGATCTCTTGAATCTGAGGGAAGATACGAGAGGCGTGACTGATTCCTCGCAACGGGAACTCTGGCTCTGAGTTAAAAATAAGCGGGACAATATGAGGAAGAGGGTCGCCTTGCCGAGTCGAGTAGGGCATGGGGCCTTCGAAAACAGGCTCTTTCTCGTATTCATTACCTTGGTCAATCAAAAAGACCTGGAACTTGCCCTTCATTGGTCCTTCTGAACTGTGGTAGGTGTCCACCATGTTGCAGACTTCGAACACCCGGACGAACAAGTCTTCGTCTGGATCGTATGTGCCAGCGCCCTTTCCAACCTTGGTGCGTTGTTTCTGATTGGATTTTTGGTGATTGTTTTCGAGATAATCTTCTCGGGGCTGTCCTTTCAGACCAGTAATGCCGTATTGATCCTCTACTTCTTTGAGAGGACGATAGTACACATGCCCAATAAACCGCTGGTCATCTTCGTCATACACATCGGTGTCAAGAACCATTTCCCAATATGGGATGACTCGAAACCAAACTCGATCCAGAACGTCACCAGGACCGTCGTCAACACCAACTTTAATTCCTGAACCTGGATAGAGAAGACCCTGGCGAATTGATTTGAGAACACGAAGGTGAGTTTTGTTTTGGTTGAGCCACTTGTTGGCAACCATCTCTACCTTAGTGGCATCCCCGCCCAACGTAGGCCCAGGACCAACAACCACACGCGCAGCCTTGGGGTACAAAGCGGCTACATAAGACTCAATAATTCCATACAGACGATTGACTTCAACCTGAATCTGGCTGGGCAGGTCTTGCATTGTGCGAGCATTGCCAGACTGCTGTGTCTCCCAAAATCGCGTCAGATACGTTTCTTTATACAAACGCCACTTCTTAGCGTTTCGCTCTGACATCTTGTCGTGCAACTCAAGATGAGACAGCAAAACTTTGGAAGTAAGGATTTCGTTTTCAGCCATGATTTGCCTAATCTAAATCGAGAGTATCGTATTTGTCACGCATTGGTTCGAAGTCTTCTGCGCTCATATATTTCAAATCACCAGAGCTAATTGAATCAAAAATGCGCCCAGCGCTTTTGGGATAACGCTTATCAATGTCTGAAAGCAAATCTGCAAGAAAAGAATCTTCCATCCCGTCTTCTTTTAATCGCATTGAAGCCCGACCCCGTGGAGTCTTTATAAGGTCTAAGTCGGCGGCGCGTTTTTCTTTTTCCTTGCGCTCGTACTCCATGTTGGCTTGTTTTGCAGTAGCTTCGATAGTCTCACGTCCAACATCTGTCCCCATGCGTTTTTGTTCAGCATCCCGCAAGCGCCGCATGTTTTCTAAAGACTCTTTCATTTTCTCTTTGTACTGCTTGTCAGCCATTCGATTACCTCATTCCGTCAGCAAGGACGTCACGTTCTTCTAACGGGTCCTGCCTAAAACGCGGGTCAATAGTAGGGCTCTCTTGGCCTTGCTCCATGGCAGAGTGATAGTCTCTCATGTAGTCCTTACCAAACTCCATAGCTTGATTATAAGATAGGCCGAGAACCATTTGACCATACTCTCTGGCCTCATTGTAAATTTCTCGATTTTGTTTACGTTGCTTCTCTCGTCCGTATGCACCCACTGTGCTGGCGATACCACGACCAATTGCGGCAGCGCCTTCGGCAAGAACTTCTGGTCGAGAGAGCATCCCAGACTCAGCACGCTCTTCATAGTTAGGTGCAAGAGTTTCATACGCAGCCTGTGGTAAGCCCAAAAGAGCACCAGTCCCTTCTACGCTCGCTGCTCCGGCAGCCATGACTCCTTTTGGTACGCTGCGCTCTTTCGCAGTGTAGTAAAGAAGCTCACCGGCTAAAGCAGCGTTTCCAAGAGCACGCAAAATAGGAGCCGATTTTGCGGCAAGTCTCTCAAGCCGAGATAACTGACTTTGACTGATCTTTGCTTTTATATCAGGGTTCGCGAGGATGTCTCTTAGCTGCTCAGCATCTGCTGTGAACTTAGGACTCAGGCGCATTCCTTCGCCTGGGTCTGGCGCATCCGTAGGGCCAAGACGAGGACGTTGATCGTAAGTTGTCCCTGTAACATTGCTTACGCGAGCCCCTGATGGTTCGGCTGCTGCCGCACCCCTTAAAACACCCTGTCCCGCTTCTGTTTGGCCTTCTCTGGCGAGGCTGCCGACATTTTCACCAGAAACAACCATCTGGTTCTCTGGGATGTTGCTGCCACCCACAATCATCTGGCGCTCACCTGAGGGTGTGACAGGACCAAGGTCTCCGGTTTGGGAGTCCACTGCAAGTGTTGCACCTTCAAGCAAGCTTGGATTGAGACGAGGGTTGAGTCGAGACTCTGATCCAGTTGGTAAGACATCAGTAGGCGTTGGTAAAGACTGTCCCTCTTCTGCTGCTTGGCTTAAGAATTGAATTGGTGAACGACGACTGCCACGGTCCTCCATGGTCCTGATGGCTTGACTTGGGCCTGCGGCAGATCCACGCGCAGCTACTCGTTGTTCGGCAATCTCGTATGCTGACCGTGAAATCGGGTCATTAAAATCGAGAGCGGGTGTCCTGCCTGCGCTAAGAAGTTCGTCGTAAAGATCCGCCTGTGTTCTTACACGGTCTCGATACTCCCGAGCGTCCATGCCGTAGCCGCTTGCCATGTCAATCCCGGCTTCCAACATGTCGTCGTCTGCAAAAAGGCTTCGCATCAGCAGATCGTCATCGCCAAACACCTCTGCCTCAACGTCAGTCGGTGTAAAAACGCGAAGCCCAGTTTCTGGATCTTGAGCACTAAACGCTCTTTGATCTGATGTTGGAGAAGCCGTCATGGACGTGGGGCGTCGGACGGTTTCACCAAACTCATCGGTGTACGTTCCCGACTGCAAGATTGGATCGGAAGCCAACCCTTCAACAGGTATTGCCCTTCTGGGGCGACCACGGGGAACACCAGCAGACGCAGGGAGTTCGGCTGAGATCTTGTAAGCCTCAATTAACTGAGGGATTGATTTGCCAGACCTACGATTTTCTGGGAGTTCAACGAAGTCCAAGAAGCTGTCCCTGGGAATGCCCTCGCTCTCCAACATGGCAGACAGACCCGTTCGGGCAGATCCGCGTTGAGCAGCCTCACCTCGCATAACCTGACGCTCTTGACGCTGGGTTTCCATCTCACGACCGAAAACTTCATCCTCGATTCGTGGCTCGGCAATAGCAGAAGAAACCCTCTCGTCGAGTTGTTTAGCAGCTAAGGCTCGACGTTCCTGAATTTCTGAAGCCTTCTTTTCGAGGTTCATTTGCATATTAAAAAGGTTACCCTTCGCATCCTCAAGCTGACCGAGAAGCATGTTCCTAACAGAACGGCTTGGATTCTCTGCAAGCTCTCGTTGAATCCTGCGGACCTCCCCTGCCCGTTCGTTATACATCCTAAGCGTTTCTTCCATGGCGGGGTCCTGCCGCATTCTTTGAAATAGCGTGCCGAAGTCATCGGGGTCACCACTCGCAAACTCATCAAACGCATCGATGAAAGTTTTGGTGTCCCCTCGAACCGTGGGTGTAGGATTCCGAACTGCTTCCCTGTACTCGGGTGGAACGTTTGCAAGCGGATCACGCACAGTTCCTGGCGGGCCAAAATCTTCAGGCAAGCCCGTTTCCATCGTGCGGGTCACTACAGGGTCCTCTAAGAAATCTGAGGGGTCGGGCCGAAACTGGGAATTGTAGTATTCCCTTTGTCCTTGTTCGTGGTAAGGAATAGCGGAAATGGCAGCTTGAGGAGAATATCCTTTCCTTGTGTTTCTGCGAAGCTCTTCCGCGTGGCGGGTCCGCCTGCTTTCAACGGGGTCGCCAAAGATGTCGCGAGTCGTAGCTGGAACTTGGGTGTAGTAGTTCTCCAGGGAGTTTTCGAGAAGACGAATCTCTCCCCTGAGTTCGTTGTATGCACGACTGTCGGAAGCCGTAACTCTGAATTGTTCCTGCAAGTCGCTCAGTTCTTTCAGAGCTTGTTCCTCTGTAAGTTTGCGTCCGTAAACATCGACCATGTTGTCAGCCATTCTTGGCTCCTGTGGTTGTCTTTGTAAGAGTTGAAAAAAGCTTGAGTAAAAGCTCTCGTCTTTTTTCTTAAGATAAGCCGCGCGTTCTTGCGGCGTCAAAGTTTCAAGCATTCGTTGTTCTTCAAGTTCTTTGGCTAATCTTTTAGCCTCCAACTCTCGGTCGTACGCATCGTCTAAAAGCTGTTGCTCGTAACGCTCTTTAATAATCTCTTCTTTGCGTTGAGCGATCTCGGCTTTGTTTTCGGTGGGGTGCCAGTAGATTTCCTGTTCTGCGAGTTCTCGCAATGTGTACCGGTCTCGAAATCGTCCGATGTTGAACGGTTCACCATCAGCGTGTCTGGCCTGCTCTACAAAACCCGTTGAAAGTTCCCTAAACTCAGAGGAACGATACAAATCTTCGAGATTTTCTTCATATTGTCTGAGAGTGGAGTTTGAAGGGTTTGGATCTACTCTTCCTAATTCGACATCCCTTTTTAAAAGGGCCCTGGCTTCGGCTTTCCGTTGCTCGATAGTGTGGGCATCGAAGTATTCTTCCGAGCCAAACTCCGGCAACATTCTGCCTTCATAGTCTAATTTATAAACTCTTTGTCCTTCCCAATCCCAGTCTGGCCTGGGCAGTCTTTGTGCGGTGTTGTCTGCGTACTCAGGACGAGCCATACCCCGACGAGGCCCTTCAGTCTCGAAGGGCACCTCCATTGCTTTAGTCCCATCTTCTGAAATCAGAACGTCGGGGAGTCTCGCAACGTAATCGTTATTGTTTGGGTCGATCTGTTCAGACCAGCGAATGTAGTCCGAGGAGGTTAATCGAACAGGCATTTTTTGATAGCCCATTCGTTTTAGGGCATTGGCCCGGTGCCTGCCCTCATGACCATCAATTCTCCCGTATTTATCCATCATCAGGAACGGAATGTCACTCATTTGTGTGCCGCCCCTCATCAGCGAGGCAAGCTCTTGGATATTTTGGGCCGAGTATGGTGACTCTGGGAGAGGCTTGGCCAGCCTCAAAAACTGATCTGGGTGTAGGTAGACCAGAATCTCGCGAGACTTGTACATCCTTTCGGGCCTGTACTGGTCTATCCTTCCGAACAGGTCATCTACTGGGCGGCTTGGTTCGGACACAACTATCGCCCTCCGGCCCGCAGCATCTCTTGTGCTGTTGAGATGTAGAACTCTTCGCTTTCGTCTGGATACTTCTGACGAAGAAATTCTTTGCGTCCTTCATACTGACGCACACGCTCTTCTCGTTCTTTCGCACGCTGGGCAGCGGGGGTTAGTCCCCCAATCGCCTGACCGGCCTCGTATGCGCCGTATACAGCAGCGGCAGGCCCAAGCCTACGAAGCCCGAGTTCTACGGCTCGTTCGACTCCTTGTCCTGCTCGACGAGCAACTCTTTCAGATGTAGTTGCTCGACCCGTTGCTTCTAACCCTTGGTACATGGTCTCAAAGGTCCTGGCCAACTGACGCATGTCTCTGTGCTGTGCGCCCTTGGTTCGAGCCCTCATGCGGTCGTGCTCTTTGCGGGTTTGATGACGCCCATCTTCCT
>TARA_R110002012_G_scaffold220618_1_pt1 | contig 37270 bp, 36 predicted proteins | sample TARA_R110002012 | Tara Oceans TARA_R110002012 (sample SAMEA4396515) | marine metagenome | biome: Westerlies Biome; feature: [DCM] deep chlorophyll maximum layer (ENVO:01000326); material: water (ENVO:00002006), including particulate matter (ENVO:01000060) such as... | depth 40 m
CCGCTTAAATCTCGCAATTAATTGTCCAACTTTTTGTTGCAAGTCCAGATACACTAGTTTGCCGTTGCACTCTAAACTAGCACTCGGTTCTCGATACAATTTGTTCGTACCTCACAAATCACTCGAACTGACTGTGGGTTTTATTTTCTGTGGGTTTAAAAGGTATTAGTTACGTGAGAAAATAGATAGTGATCCATGTGTAATTTAAAGTAATCTTCAAATGCAACGTTCTTTTGTTTACATAATTAAATGTAAAGATGACAGTTATTATGTTGGTATGACCTCTAATCTAGAACAACGTTGGCTTGATCATCAAAAGGGAACTTTTGAAAATAGCTATACAGGCAAGCGACGTCCACTTCAATTGGTTTATTTTGCTGAGTTTACCACTATAGTACAAGCGATAACCATGGAAAAGCAAATTAAGAAGTGGTCAAGAGCTAAAAAAGAGGCTTTAATTAGAGGTGATTTAGAAGATTTAGTCCAGCTTGCTAAGAAAAAATTTAATAAATAATTACATGATTTCGTCATATTGCGTGATTTTTAAGAAGCGATAGTGTTTAAAAATTGTATCGAGATGTCGATACAACGTTGCTAAGGCAACGTTACTCGGTTCTCGATGTTCTCGATACAATTTGTTCGTACCTCACAAATCACTCGAACTGACGGGAGTTCTCGATACACTAGTTTGCCGTTGCACTCTAAACTAGCACTCGAACTGACGGGAGTTCTCGATGTTCTCGATACGATTTGTTCGTACCTCACAAATCACTCGAACTGACGGGAGTTCTCGGTACAACGTTGCTAAGGCAACGTCACTCGAACTGACGTTTTAAATTGAAGTAATAAAGTACTCGGTTCTCGATACACTAGTTTGCCGTTGCACTCTAAACTAGCACTCGAACTGACGTAGGCGTATTCGGGATTGTGTATGCTGCTAAAAGTCTGATATTTGTTTGTTTTAACTTGTGCTGATGTGCTACTTTTTTTATATTCGCCAAGCTTTATTTAGCGCGGTTTTATTGGGAAAATGTTAGATTGAACATGTTGGCATTTTTACGTTATTTTCGGTGAATCCGTATGTGCTTATAGTCAGTTAGTTATATTTTTTATGTGGCTGTTCATGGCGAAGCCGTGACCATTTGGAACGGGTTTTAAGGTGGTCTTGATGTTCTCGATGTTCTCGATACAACGTTGCTTAAGGCAACGTCACTCGAACTGACGGGAGTTCTCGGTACAACATTGCAAAGGCAACGACACTCGAACCGACAGGAAGTTTTTGGTGCAATTTAGTCGTACCTCACAAATCACTCGAGCTGGCGTAGTTTTGGATATATTAGCGGTCTAGTTTACATAATGATTTCATTTTTTTTAACACCCAGTTTAAACTACAATCTCATTTTTTTAACACCCAACCTTATTATATGTTACATGATTCTAGTTTACCTGTAAAGGTTTACCAAAAGCAACATCAAATTAAACTGCGTAGGTTGTTAGGTGATACCCTTCAGGATTTGGTGGGGTCACATTTTTTAGCCTTGCAATTAGCCAAACGTGATATCAGTGCCCAATACCGCCAATCGTATTTGGGTATATTGTGGTTATTTATAACGCCTTTAGCTACTGCTGGTGTCTGGATTTTTTTACATGCTTCAGGAACAATAACTCTAACAGATACTGGGATTCCTTATCCGGTCTATGCGTTTTCAGGCACTTTAGTCTGGTCTATTATTACTGAAGCGATTAATGCCCCAACAGCGGCTACAAATGCAGCACGTGGTATTATTAGTAAAATTAATTTCCCTAAGGAGGCGCTTATACTATCGGCTATCTATAAATTGTGTTTTAATAGTTTGGTAAAACTCATTATTCTATTTGTGTTTATTATAGCCTTTGGCGTTGGGTTGCATTGGTCTTTATTATGGTTTCCGTTAGCGCTCATGGTTGCTGTTTTAGTAGGCACCACCATTGGGCTGCTAACCACACCCATAGGCTTGTTGTACTCGGATATATCCCGATTAATAACTATGGGTTTATCATTAGTGATGTACGCTACACCTGTAGTGTATGTAATACCTGATAAAGGACTTATGAAAGCACTTATGGAATGGAATCCTTTTACCCCTTTAGTAAGCACTATACGTTCTACTTTAACCGGCAACACGTATGAGTTTTTAAACTATTTTTTAGTTTTAGTTGTGGTTGCTAGTGTCTTGTTTTTGGTCGCTTTAATGATTTATAGAGTGTCTATCCCGATAATTGTAGAACGCTTAAGCGCATAAGTATGGCAGGAGACGTATTAGTTAAAGTAGAAGGCTTATCAAAAAAATTCTGTAAAGATTTAAAAACGAGTTTGTGGTATGGTGTTAAGGATTTAGTTTCTGGTATTACAGGAAACCATAATGATGGCAACCTAAGAGCCAAAGAGTTTTGGGCTGTCAAAGATATTAGTTTTGAGCTACGAAGAGGCGAGTGTTTAGGACTTATTGGTCATAACGGTGCTGGTAAATCCACCTTATTAAAAATTTTAAATGGGCTCATTAATCCCGATGAAGGCTCTGTAACTATTAAAGGTCGTGTTGGTGCCTTAATAGAGCTTGGTGCTGGGTTTAACCCTATACTTACGGGTAGAGAAAATATTTATAATAATGGGGCTGTTTTGGGGTTTACCCGAAAAGAAATTGATGCTAAAGTAGAAGCCATTATAGATTTCTCTGAAATCCGTGAATTTATAGATATGCCCGTACAAAATTACAGTAGCGGTATGAAGGTGCGTTTAGGGTTTTCTGTTGCTGTGCAAATGGAACCTGATGTGTTGATTATTGACGAGGTGTTGGCTGTTGGAGACGCCAATTTTATAGTTAAGTCATACAATAGAATCAATGAATTAATTAAAACATGCGCAGTTATTTTTGTTTCTCATAGTATGCCACAGGTTGCTAAACTTGTAGATAAAATTATTTATTTAGAACGTGGAATTGCTCTTGAGTATTCAAAAAATAAGAATGAGGTAATAAATAATTATCTTTCTAAACAGGTGGATATCGAAGCATACTCTGTAACGGGAGGTGAAAATGTTAAGGCTTTTGATATTTTAAAAAACACTAAAAGTATTTTAAACTCTGAAATTGAGATTGATTTCATGTCCAATTTAAATATTAATACTTGTTTTAAACTAACTAGTTTAGAAAGAGAGTTTTGTAGTATTGTTGTTAAGTTTTTTGATTCTGAATTGAGGCCTTGCAGCGTATTTCAGAGTAAAAGAACTTCTTGCTCTACTAATGAGGTGAATTTAGATATTACAATTAATAATATAAACCTTTCACCAGGTGTGTATGCCGTAACAATTTGGTTGTTATCGCATGTAAATGAAAATAATCCAGATGAAACGATAATCGTTGGAGTAGAATCTGCTTTTAGACTTAAGGTGGTAGGCGAGTCAATCTCTAATTTTGCCTTTTCAAGATACAAGGGCCATTTAATTAATAAAATTTAACCAAAAAAATGATCAATAAATTATTAAATAGAATTGCTTTTCAATTAATTAAAAAATATCCTAACCCTGAAATAATTGTCAAAGAAACTCATACTGAGATAAATAAACCCAAGCTTATTGGCACGGACGAAAAAGGCAAACTGTATCAGTGTAATTATGACATGAAATTATATCTAGATCCAGTATCCTATGTGGATGCTATGATTTTGGAGCATAACGTGTGGGAAAAAGAAAGCGTGGAAATCGTTCAAATGTTGGTAAAAACTGGAGATACAGTTTTGGATGTAGGTGCAAATTTTGGATATTATTCTATCATGTGTTCGAAATTAGTCGGAGCTACAGGTAAAGTGATTTCAAGTGAACCTACTGCTTATTTTGGTGATAGATTGAAGCATCATATATCTATAAATAATATCATAAATATAAAGTTATTACCTTTTGGTTTTTCTAACCAAACAAATACTTTGGAAATAAAAATTGACCCTTCGACAGCAACAATGCACATGCCTGAGCAAGATACATTTCTCAAAACTGAACAAATCAAATTAATAACATTCGATAGTTATGTGCAAGAAAATGGACTTGAGAAACTAGATTTTATTAAGATAGATGTTGATGGTCATGAACCAAAGTTTCTTGAAGGTGCGAAGGAAACTATTATGAAATTTAAACCTGATATTTTACTTGAAATCAATCCTCTTAATTATTATCTGGCAGGGGTTACTATTTGGGACTTTTATGACCAAATAAAGGAGTATGGGTATAATATTTATCATGAAAAAAATGTTGAGCAAATTACCAATAAAATTGACTTTCTCAAACGTTGCGGTAATTTTGGGTGGCAAGGAAATTGGAAGGCGCCTTTTAGTTTAAATGTCTTACTAACCACCAAGTCTTCGGGAGAACTTACAGAAATATTTAGTTAAATGCCTCAAATTTCAATAATAACAGTAAATTATAATAACAAGAAAGGCCTTGAAAGAACTATAAAAAGTGTAGCTCAACAAGTATTCAAAAACTACGAACATATCATTATTGATGCAGCGTCAACAGATGGTAGTCTACAGGTAATTAAGGCTAACCAGAATCAATTTGGTTATTGGGTTTCTGAAAGGGACAATGGGATTTACCACGGTATGAATAAAGGTATAGACCATGCTAAGGGAAAGTACTTACTATTTCTTAATTCAGGCGATTACTTAATTGATGAAAGAGTACTGGATATAGATTTTGAAAACTTGCAGGAGGATATTTTATATGGTCACTTAACCTACAAAAGAAATGATCAATACTATTCGTCTATATATGATAATAATTTAGACTTAGGTTTTTTCTTCAAAACAACGCTTCCCCATGGATCTAGTTTTATAAAAAAGGACTTATTTACTAAATATGGTTATTATAATACTGAATATGTGATTGTATCGGATTGGATTTTCTTTTTGGAGAGAATACTTTTTAATAATTGTACAACCTTACATTTGAATAAACCAATTTCTTTATTTGAAGTTGGTGGAATAAGTACAAAACCTGAAAATAAATGTAAAGTTGAAGGAGAAAGAAAGAAATATCTTGAAACGATACTGCCAGATATTGCTTTAGATTACATTAAAAAATCAATTTTAGTAGAAGAAAAGCTTAAAGAATTAACTAAGCAAATCGCGTCAATGGAAAAATTACATCGCGCTGAGATTAATAATTTAACGCGTTTAAAAGGATTTAAATTGTTAAAAAAAATAAATGTTATTATTGATCGATGTTATGAACTAATTGTTAAATGAAATCTATATTCCTTTAATTATAATGTACCTGTTTTAATATTAAAATAGATTTAAAGAAAGGCGATGTTAGCACCATTGTGCAAAATAAAACTAGTTATGAGTGATTTAGTGCAGCCAAAAATCATGTCGAAACATAACCATAAAAAAAAATATCAAGATAACTTTCAGCGTTTAACTCAAAAATTAGATAGAAAGTTATATAAGAATAAAGATTTCGTAGTTGTTTCAAACAATTGCTGGGGAGCCGAAATCTATAAAAGATTAGGTTTAGCCTATAATACTCCATTTGTTGGGTTGTTTATTTTTGCGCCAGATTATATAAAGCTTTTGGAGCAATTTGATTCTTATATTAATTGTGAACTTTCATTTGTTAAAGAATCAAAGTGGAGTAACGCAACTATTTTATATCCTATTGGTTTATTAAATGATATTGAAATTCATTTTATGCACTACAAGGATAACGAAGAAGCATTATCTAAATGGCTTAGAAGAGTAAATAGAATGAAACAAATCATTGATAAAGATAAATATTTTTTTAAAATCTGTGATAGAGACTTTGCTGACTCAAATATTCTAAAACAATTTCATAAATTACCTTACAAGAATAAAATCTCTTTTGGAATCTCTGATTTAGACTATAAAAATCATTTTAAAATTGAAGAAAATGAAGACCACAAAACAGTTCCAGACGGAATAAAACTTTATCAATTTTCATACAAATATATGGATGTTTTGAAATGGGTCAATTCAGGAAAAGTTTGTATAAACATTTATAGTAAACTAAAATGTTATTATAAGGTAGTATAAGTTCATTAGCAGAACTTTTCGTCGGAAATAAATCATTTTTTTAATAATTAATGAAAATTTTATATATATTTTTTTAAAGTTAAATAATTTAGCTTGAGTTTACATAGTCTATTTTAAATGATGACAAATTTAGTATCAGTTATTCTCCCTGTTTATAATGTATCAACATACTTAAGAGAATGTTTAGATAGTATTATAAACCAAACCTATTGCCATCTTGAAATAATTGCAATAAATGATGGAACCACAGATGACTGTGTTGACATACTTGAGGAATACTGTAAAAGAGATAGTAGAATTAAGATTGTCCATCAAAAAAATCAAGGGTTGGCTACAACTCGAAACACAGGATTTAAAAATTCTACTGGGTCCTACATCTATTTTATGGATACGGATGACATCATTGAAAAAACACTAATTGAAGATGCCATAAAATTTGCTGATAAAGAAAAATGCGATATTGTAACCTTTGAGCATATTGAGTTTAGCGAGAACCTTAATTTTGGTTATAAATCTGAGAAACAAATTAAAGATAAACAGATTTATCAAGGAGAAACATTACTCGACCATTACTTAAATATTAAAAAAAATAACTGGGTACCCATTTGGATGTATGTGTTTAGACGTGACTTTTTAATACAATCGGAGTTACAATTTAAAGAAGGTGGAATTAATCATGAAGATGTTTTGTTTACACCGCAGATTATTTTAAAATCAGAAAGGATAGGATATCTAAATCATGCTTATTATTATTATAGACAACGTCCAAACTCAATAACGACTTGTACCAATTCATTCCGAAAAAAAGATCATTTTATTATTGCCAATGAGTTATATGATATAGCTTGTAAAAAGACTTTAATGAGGCATAAGGAATTACTTCTAAAATATGTAGTAATTAGATATGAGTATATTATAAGTCAAATAAAAGCACAAAACAACCTTACTCAAAGAGAAGAACTTCTTGAAGTAAAAAAGGATTTAAAACATAAAAAATTATTAAAAGATTTTATAACCAAAGATTTTAAAGAATTGTTGCCAAAATCAATAATTAGCATAAGGGGTTTAAAATTATGGAATATTTTGGCAAAATGGCCACGATGTATTTATAAGTATCAAATTAAACCACGTTTATAAGGTGAAAGTTTTAGTACCAAAATATCAAGACGCACTCTTTATAGATGAGGTGATCAAAAGTTATACTTCCACTTGCCAAGTAGTTACTAGTTTTGAAACCTTTTGGCTGAACCAAGGGAGCTATGATATTATTCATCTGCATTGGCCAGAATATTTGTTTAAATGGGAAGTGCCCACTGATACCGAATTATTATTTCTTGAGCGTGTATTGACTGAATGGCAACAAAAAGGCACTAAAATTGTGGTTACAAGACATAATTATTTACCACACGGACCCAATCCCAAACGCTACGTTCCGTTATATAATTTAGTTTATGCAAATGTTGATGCTGTTATTCATATGGGAACGTATAGTGAAGTAGATTATTTAGAGCGTTATAAAAGCCATATTCCTAAATGGCAAGTCCAAGCTCAAATACCACATCCAATATTTACCAATTATCCCAATACTATAAATAAAGAAGCGGCGCGCAAACAACTTCAAATTAAACAAAATACTACAGTTATGCTTGTTTTTGGTGAAGTAAGAAAGGCCGTTGAAAAAAATCTAGTACTAAAAGCCTTTGATGCTATTGAAGATAAAAATAAACTACTATTAGCTCCTGGTTGGAAGTTTAGCAAAACAAAAGAACCTATTAATAGGCTGAAATGGCTTAAAGTAAAGCTGTCTAAAAAATACCGTATTACACAAGAATTTATACCAAATGACATGGTACAATATTATTTTAAAGCAGCTAACTTTGTATTTTTACCACGTACAGATACGTTAAATTCTGGCGTGCCGTTTTTGGCTGCAGTGTTTAACACGCCTATGGTGGGATGCCAAACAGGCAATATTACCGAAATTTTAAAAGCCAATGGGATGCCTTGTTTTAATGTTGAAAAATTTGAGCAAATTAAAATAGCTATAAATCAAGCTCTTTTAAATAAGGAAGATATATCTAATTATACGCTTATTAAAAGAGATAACCAAGCAAAGGCAATAGGAAAAAAACATATAGAATTATTCAGTTACCTAATTAAGTAATGTTTTTCAAATTAGTTTCTTTTTTAGAATACATAAAATATAGATTAAATCAATAGAATGATAAGTCACAAACATAAACTGATATTTATACACATACCAAGAACAGGAGGGACGAGTTTTGAATATTTGTTTGGATATCATGCTAATAAAGATAATTACAAGGAAAAGCATATTTCTGCTTCAGAAACAAGAGAAATTGTTGGTCATAATAGATGGGATAGTTACTTTAAGTTCGCTATTGTAAGAAATCCTTACGACAGAATCATATCTGCATGGAAAAGAGGTTTTTACGAGCAAAGCCCTTCAGAGGATTTATATGATTTTTTATTAAAATATAAACCTGCTAAACATGAAAATAGTAGCTTCATTTATTCAGATATTATCGATTTACCTTTAGATTATATAGCTAAATTTGAAAATATTGAAAAAGAGTATCAGTTCATTAAAGATAAATTTAATTTGCATTTAGATTTGCCAAATTTTGAAAAATCTAAACGAAGCAAAGCTTATCAGCCTTACTACAATAAAAAAACAAAAGCAATAGTTACGTATTGGTACAGAAAAGATTTAAAGAAATATGATTATAATTTTAATGATTTAGATTCTAAAACACGGTATAATTTTATTCAATATTTATTTTTTATAATTCAATTTAATTACCGAAAGCGCAAAGTTTTGAGAAAAAAAAATAAATCGTTATCGCTTTTTACAAAATTAACTAATTTAAATATTAATAATTTTTATATAAAAAAAGCAATATACCTTAACACAAAAGGAGGTTTATCAAATAGATTGAGAGCCATTAATTCAGCCCTAATATTAGCTAAAAAACTAAATCAGAAGTTAATTGTTATTTGGGAGATTAATCATGAGGTAGGTGCGCATTTTCATGATTTATTTGAGGCTCTAGATAATGTTGAATTTCTGTCTAAAAAGCCTAAAATATTTCTTATAAATAAATCCAACACACTATTCAGTAAGTTTCGAAAAAAAGTGTTTGCGATTGCTCCGACTATAAGAACTGAAAGTGTAAAATCATTTTTTAGTCAAGATAAGAATATTGAATCATTAAAGAAATATCGAAGAATATTGATAGAAACGGAACATGCTTTTCTTTTTTCGGAAGATTATTCAATTTTTAAGCCTAAAAAAGAAATAAATTTATTTGTTGAGGATAAACTAAAAAATATTAATACTGATAATCTTATTGGTATACACATTAGAAGAACAGATCATAAACAAGCAATTAGCAAAAGTCCACTACATTTATTTGTAGATGTTATAAAAGATGAATTAAAGATTGATCAAAATTTTAAGTTCTTTTTAGCAACGGATGATGACGAGGTAAAACAATATTTCATAAAAAAATTTGGAAATACTATTGTGACGAATAATTTTGATTTATCTCGCACTACTAAAGCAGGTATTAAGAACGCCTTATTGGACATATTGATTTTATCCAAGACAAAAAAAATATATGGTTCATTTTACAGTTCATTTTCAGAAACTGCTCACTACTTTGGTAGTAATGATTTAATTATTTTAAAGGAAAATTAAAATTTAGAAAATTTATTACAAAAAAAAGTCAAATTTTCTAAAACGTCCTTTGAAGCTGTTATTAAGCCCATAACAAAAGAAAAAGCAAAAGCATTGTTAGAAGAGTTACTCTCAATACATTTAGATTGGAATTTAGATGAAGAAGAATGGGTAGTGGTTTGAGATGATTAAACTAGACGATAAAAATTATTAATAGTTTAAAATCAAGTGTAATTCTGTTTTTTAATAATTTTAAAATACTAAATAATGAAAAATATAACATACTTTAGGAAAGCATTTTGTACAGTTTTTGCTTATTTCAATCCTAAATTTTATCAATGATTTCAAGATTTAATAAATTAATAACTAAAATGGTCAACAAGTAAAAAGTGTATTTAATCAAATTATGTTCAACCGCATGATGACCCAAATGAAATTATTATGAAAAAAATAATTAGTGAACTTAGTAATGTTCTTTTTGATGAATCTTCAAGTTACGATTTTGAAGAACTTAATGAAACGAATTTCTTAACAGAGTTACTAACTTCTTTATCTAAAAAAATGCAAGAAGAATTTGATACTAGCAATCCTGTAGTTACTGGTAATAGTCACTTAAATCTCTTTAAATCTTTAAAGAATAAATAATAGTGAACCTTAACACAATATCAGTAATAATACCCACTTATAATCGAGCAAAAACAATAACATATTGTCTTGATAGCGTAATAAATCAAACCTTAAAGCCCCAAGAAATTATAGTCATTGATGACTGTTCTTCTGATGATATAGTACAGGTAATAAAACATTACAATCACCCATTAGTTAAAATCATACCACTTCAAAAAAACTCAGGTGCACAAAAAGCCAGAAATGAAGGTATAAAAGCAGCAAAAGGAGATTGGATAGCTTTTTTAGATTCTGATGACGAATGGCTACCAGAATATCTTGAAAAACAATTAACTTTAGCTAATAGCACAAACGCTAACGTAGTCTATTGTGGTGCCTTTATAAACGATGGTGTAGATATAAAAAAATATCCGATGCCTGACTATTCAGTTACTACTTATAAAAACCTGTTAACAAAACATGGCCCAATGTTTCAAGGCCTAATTGTAAAAAAAAGTAGCCTCGCAGATATTAACTACCTAGATGAAAATGTAGTAGCTTTTCAAGAATGGGAAACCTGCATTAGGCTTGCTAAGTATGACGATTTTGTATTTAATAATACTGCTTTATTTACATATAATTTGCACGGAGGAATAACTATTTCAAAACATAAAAAAAATGATGTAATAGGTTACAGTTATATTGTTAACAAGCATGAGTTAGAAATTAAAAAATATGCTGGTTTAGATGCATTTATTACTCATTTAAGACTCATACAACTAAAATATTACAATATAGAAGATTGGGTAAATTGGAGAAAAACAATTTTTAAAATACTAAATAATGAAAATATAACATATTTTAAAAAAGCATTTCATACAGTTGTTGCTTACCTCTATCCTAAATTTTATCAAAGATTCCAGAGTAACCTCTCACCAATATTTATTCTCAAACGTATACACTTTATTATAATAAAAAAATAAAAAACTAAAATGAGAACTATCACCGATAATAATAAAATGATTGCCTTAATCATTCCAGCTAATTATGAAAAAGATGGCCTAGAATTTTTTACACCCAATGATTTTTCTCAGCAGTTGGCGTATATGAAGCATCCTAAGGGCAAACAGATAGAGCCTCATGTGCATAATTTAGTAATGCGCGAAGTGCGCTTTACTCAAGAGGTCTTAATTATTAGAAAGGGCAAGCTACGTGTTGATTTTTATTCAGACGAAATGTTGTATATTGAAAGTACCGTATTATCATCAGGCGATGTTATTTTGTTAGCCTCTGGTGGCCACGGTTTTGAAATGTTAGAAGAGACACAAATGATTGAAGTAAAACAAGGGCCCTACGCTGGCGATAATGATAAAACACGTTTTGAAGCTAGTATAAAAAATCTAAATATAAAATAATGTTTATACCTGTAAATGAACCTAGATTAATGGGTAATGAATTAAAATATGTTACCGAATGTATTACCACAGGTTGGATTTCTTCTGAAGGTCCTTATGTTAAAAAGTTTGAAGACGAATTTGCAAAAACAGTAAATAGAACCCATGCCATTGCGGTCTCTAATGGATCTGTTGCCTTAGATGCTGCTATTGCTGCCTTAGGTATTACTGCTGGTGATGAGGTTATTATGCCAACTTTTACTATTATTAGTTGTGCTGCTGCTATTGTAAGGGCAGGTGCAAAACCGGTATTAGTAGATGCAGATCCCTTAACTTTTAATATGAATGTGAGTCAAATTGAGGCTAAAATAACACCAAAAACAAAGGCTATAATGGTGGTTCATATCTATGGGCTACCTGTAGAAATGGACATTGTTTTAGATTTGGCAAAAAAATATAATTTAAAAATTATTGAAGATGCTGCTGAAGTTCATGGTCAAACCTATAAAGGCAGACCCTGTGGTAGTTTTGGCGACATCAGTACCTTTAGTTTTTATCCTAATAAACATATTACTACAGGAGAAGGCGGTATGATTGTTTGTAATGATGATACTTTGGCTCAAAAATGTAGATCTCTGAGAAATCTATGTTTTAAGCCCGAAAGGCGTTTTGTACATGACGAGTTAGGCTGGAATTTTAGAATTACTAATGTGCAGGCGGCAATAGGTTTGGCACAATTAGAACGTTTTGACAAGGCTATTAAACAGAAACGCCTTGTAGGAGAAACTTACAATAGATGTTTAGAAGAGGTTGCTGGTGTACAATTACCTTTAGCCCATACCAATTATGCCGAAAATATTTATTGGGTATTTACTATTGTTTTGAAGAATGGCCAAACTGCAGAAACCTTAATTAATGCATTAAAGGAAAAGGGTATAGGTTCGCGCCCTTTCTTTTATGGGATGCATAACCAACCTGTATTCAAAAAAATGGGACTATTTAAAAATGAGCACTATCCAGTTGCCGATTTTATCGCTCAGCATGGGTTTTATATTCCGTCTGGTTTAGGCTTAGATTTAAACAAAATACCATACATTTCAGCATCTCTAAAAACAGCATTAACTTAATGTCTATAAAACGTATAGCGATTTTCCAATACGATTGGCCTTTGCAAAGCTATTCTAGAGATTTGGCAATAATGTTTACCCAACAAGGGTATCAAGTTGATTTTTTAGGGTATAAACTTAATGTAGGAGATTTTATATCTGAAAATTCAATGTTTCAATCAGACCTTGATTTGATTCAATTTTCAACAATAGAGACCGCCTATTTAGAGAAAAATAAAATCTTTTATAACGTAACTAATAAATTAAAATTCAGAAATTACAAATATTGGTCTAATTATTTGTTTAATTCTAACCACATAAAAATTGATCGAAAAGTTCTCCTAGATTCATACCACTTTATAAAAAAAAACGACTACGCATTTTCTATTGGCATTGAAAAACAAGGTCTCATTTGGGCGGGCTTAATTGGAGAAAAGTTAAACATACCCACTATCTATTATAGTTTAGAGTTGTATATAGAGGCACATCCTATGTTACAACATCAAGGACATCTAAGACCAGCCGAAACATATTATCATCAACAAAGCGTAGCCACTATTATTCAGGATAAATTTAGACAAAAGGCGTTATTTGAAGCTAATAGTGTGCACAGCAAAGCGGTTTACTTGCCTGTTTCGGTGCCGGGACCAGCAGTATTAGAGAAGTCAGATTTTCTTCACAAAACATTTCATATTAACCCTGATAAGAAAATAGCATTGTTCTTTGGTGGTATGGCACCTCAAAGATATTGTGAAGAGATTATAGATGCTGCTCAAAACCTTCGCGACGATATTGTCGTTATTTTTCATGGGTTTGAAATGAGAGAGGGTTATATCAGTTTTTTAAAAGATAAAGATTTTAATAACAAGGTTATATTTTCATTAGATAGAATACCAGAGGAGAAATTGACAGACCTCCTAAGTTCTGCTGATATTGGATTTGTAATTTACAGTAATGACAATGTAAATGACCGCTACACGGCTTTCTCATCCCAAAAAATTGCACTTTTTCTCAAACATGGTTTACCTGTTATTGCAAATACAAATGAATCTTATAGTAGATTGTTTTGTGAATTTAAATGTGGTATATCTATAACGGAAAAAGAGTCTATAACGCAAGCGATAACGACACTATGTGATAATATAAGTATCTATAGTAAGGAGGCTTTTATGGCATTTGACAAATACTTTAATATAGACCAACTTAAGCCTGAGTTTATGATGCAAATTGATGAAATTATAAACTAAATAATGGCAAAACAAGCACCTTTGTATAAAGAATCGAAAAAAGGTTTAGTATCTGTCATCATTCCCGTTTATAACCGAGAGGAACTGGTCAGAGATACGATCCAATCAGTTTATGAACAAACCTACAGACCCATAGAATGTATTGTTGTTGATGATGGCTCCACAGATAATAGCGTCAAAATCATACAAGGTTTAGCTCAAAAACTTAACTCGGAAGAGTTTACATTAATAGCAGTAAAACAACAAAATGCTGGTGCACCTGCAGCGAGAAATAGGGGGATTGATAATGCCAAGGGTGCATTTATACAATTTTTAGATTCAGATGATCTTTTATATTTCGATAAACTAAAAACTCAGATTAACTTTCTAAACATACATAAAAATTATGATGGTGTTTATGGGGATTGGCATCATGGTACAACTCAAGATTATAAATTAATCCAAGGTGAAAAATGGGAAGATACTATTAGCCAGTTTTACGGAGGGCGTGTTATACATACCTTGAGCTTTTTGTTTAGGAGACAAATTGTTGAATTGATTGGACCATGGGATGAAACTCTTAAACGAAATCAAGAGGTAGATTTTCATTTACGTGGTGCTTTGGCAGGTGGTAATTTCGAGTATTTACCAAAACTTACAGGACTGTGGCGAACTCATGACGGCGAACGCATCGTAACCTCAAGCGGAGTCCTAAGCGCCTTGGCGTTTCATGATAAATGGATTGAAGAATTTAGAAAATTAGGCGTTTTCTCAGATAGCCTAAAAAAAACATCGGCTCATTTTTTGTTTTGGCATGCTATGGAGTTAGATATCAAATACAAAAAAGAGGCAATTAATTATTTGAATAAGGCGAATAAATTATATCATCAATTTCCTGAATTTAATACTAGAAAAATTAGGTTATTAAAAAAAATATTAGGTCTAAAAATGTGCATAAATTTGTGGTATAATAGGGCCAAAGCAAACCAATTCAATTCTTAAAAATGGAAAGTAAAAAACTCGTATCAGTTATTATTCCGTGCTATAATCAAGCCCATTATATTTCGAAAGCCATAGAAAGTGTTTTAGCCCAATCGTATACTAATTGGGAATGTATTGTTGTAAATGATGGTTCTGAGGACCAATCTGAGGCCACCATTCAATCCTTTTCTAAAAAAGACTCTAGAATACAGTTAATCAATCAAAAAAATGCTGGAGTTGTTGCTGCCAGAAACAAAGGTTTTATAAAAGCAAAAGGCGAGTACATTCAATTCTTAGATGGCGATGACTGGTTGCATCCGGACAAACTAAAAAGGCAGGTTGATTATCTTGATGAGTATACATCCATAGATATTGTTTACTGTAATCATTTGCACTATTTTGAACAAAAAGACTTGCTAGAGCAATATACCTTTACAAAAGTTAAAGATTTAAAGCACGAGGTTTTATATGAGTGGGATCGAAAATTTAATATTCCTCCGCATGCCCCCTTATATCGGACTTCTATTTGGTCTAAGAACAATCTACCTTACCCAAATGATTACAATTTACGTTACGAAGACTGGGTGTTTTGGGCGCTACTAGGTCTTAAAAATGTGACCATCCAATATCAAGATATTAACCTAGCCTATTATAGATTGCATGGCTCCAATTTTACGGGTAGCGTTCAAAACAAAACAATCAATGCCCTTCTGGCAGCCAACTATATTTCTACAAAACTACCTACAGCCGAAGCTACCGCTTACTTGAAACATAGTATTGAATATTACATGGAAAATTACTATGAGCAAAAGAGTCTTTTAGAATATAGGTCAACACTCTCTTGGAAAATAGGTAAAAAAATAGCCCCATTTGTTTATAAAATTTTACCAACTTTCATTAAAAACAAGTTTAAAATTAGAGGAGTATAATGCAAATAATCAACAATAAAATTAGGCGAATATTAGATAAAATTAAAGGATTACCTGACTATATAAAAAATTATAGATATCGAAACCAAATTTTTTTAGTCTATACTATCTATGGGTAAAGTAGGATCTTCTAAAGTTTATGAAAGCTTAAAACAAATTTTACCATACAATAATATTATACATATTCATTTTTTATCTGAATTCCTGCTTCAGGAAGAGTTACCAAAGACTAATAAATGGTTTGAACATAATATCAGAGAAGGTGAAGGTGTACTTAAAAAATTAAAATCTCGAAAAACAAAAAAAATTAAAATTATTACTCTGGTTAGAGATCCAATTGCTACTAGTATTTCTGGGATATTTCAAAATTGGCCTGCACATGCTTCCTCAATAGAAGATTTATCTCCTGAGTTTATTTCATCAAAAATCAATAATTCAGATTTTAATTATGTTTTAAATTGGTTCAATTTTGAATTCAAAAACTTTACTGGATTTGACATATATAATCATGACTTCAATAAAAGTGATGGCTATTCTTTGTATGAGCATAATGATTTTGATATTTTATGCATACAGACTGAGAAATTAAAAAACTGTTTTAGTAACGCAATGTTCGAGTTTTGCGGCATAAATCTCAAAATTGTGAATAGTAACGTTGGATCCAATAAAACTTATTCTCACTTATATGACAATGTATTAAGAAATCTAAAACCGAGTGATTCAACTATTAAAAAAGTTTATAAATCGAATCATGTAAAGCACTTTTACGATAGAGTAATGATTGATAAGTTTAAGTCTAGATGGATTAGTTCAATTTAATGAATTTTATTCAATTTCTGTGCCTAACTATTAAATGATCTATTAAGGCCAATCAAACGCATCATGGCCTAGCGATAAAACGAACTTTCTGATTGCTTTGAGCCTGATAATTTCTATCCGTAACGTCCTACAGTAGACGTTTTAGATTAAAACAAATTCTATAATAGAATTAATATGAAAATTAGCGTATTAACCCCTTCCTATAATTCTGGCAAGTTCATTGAGCGCGCTATTCAAAGTGTGCTGCATCAGGATTACGATGACACCGAGCATATTGTTGTAGATGGCGGATCAAGCGATAAGACCCTGGAAATTCTAAAGCGCTATAATCATTTAAAATGGATTTCCGAAAAGGATAAGGGTCAGTCAGATGCCATGAACAAAGCTTTTAAAATGGCAACAGGTGACATTATAGTTTACCTAAATGCAGACGATTATTTTAATCCTAAAGTATTTCATACCGTTATCGACTATTTTACACAAGATGAGGTACTCGATATTCTAGTGGGTAATCTGTATTTGACGTATGCAGAATCTACCAAGATACGGTTTGTCAATTCAGAATATCGGTTTAAAAAGATGTTACTTGATTTTAAATATGGTTTCCCCTATAATCCGGTATGCTATTTTTATAAACGCAAAGTTCAGGAAAAGGTTGGTCCATTTCCTTTAGATAACCATTACGTTATGGATGTTTGGTTTATCCTTAATGCATTTGAAACCCATATAGTACAGAAAACAGACCTTGTTTTGGGTAACTATTATAATACGGGAGCTAATAAAAGTAGCCATATGCAAGAAACCAATCTCGTGCAATCCTATGTAAGGAATTTTATTAAAAAGGAGAACCAATACAGATTTTACTACTATTTTAATTTTATCTTTTACCGAATAGGACATTTTTTTAGAGTTGATTTAAAACTAATTTTTAAGTTTATAATTATAAAAGTCGTGCAACCTAAAAAGAAGTTGAGCTTAAAAGATTTAAAGACCTTAACCTTTAAAGAAGCTCTAACAGATAAATAGATTACAACTTCGATTGAATTTGCCTTATGCTCTTTAATTCCCTAGATTTTGCCATTTTCTTACCTATAGTGTTTATACTCTATTGGTTTGTCACACAGCGAAACCTCCAACTGCAAAATGCTCTGGTAGTGGTCGCAAGCTATGTATTTTATGGCTGGTGGGATTGGCGCTTTTTAAGTTTAATTGTATTTAGTTCGCTGATTGATTTTACCATCGGTAAGCTATTAGCCAAAGAAGAACGTAGGCCCCATCGGAAACTGCTCTTGTGGTCAAGTATTTTAATCAATCTTGGCTTTTTAGGGTTCTTTAAATACTATAATTTCTTTGTAGATAATTTTGTGCAAGCCTTTAGCTTTTTTGGGCAATCCATTCAGCCTAACACGCTCAACATCATTTTACCCGTTGGGATAAGTTTTTACACGTTTCAGACGTTGAGTTATACCATAGATGTTTATCACAATAAGCTTGAACCCACCAAAAGTCTTATCGACTTTGCGGCTTTTGTGGCTTTTTTTCCGCAATTAGTAGCAGGGCCAATAGAGCGGGCTAGTCACCTTTTACCACAATTTTATGTGCCGAGACAATTCAAATTCATCAATCTACAGTTTGGTTTAATTCGAATTCTTTGGGGTTTATTTAAAAAAGTAGTGATTGCAGATCGATTGGCAATTCTTGTCGATGCAGTTTATCAAACACCAGAAAGTTATGGGGGTGCCCATTTTATTGTTGCTTCCGCATTATTCGCTTTTCAAATTTATTGCGATTTCTCGGGGTATTCGGATATTGCCATTGGAACAGCGCGACTATTTGGTTTTAAGTTGATGGAAAACTTTAGAAGCCCATATTTTTCCAAGTCATTAGGTGAATTTTGGAGACGTTGGCATATTTCATTATCTACTTGGTTTCGAGATTATATTTACATTCCTTTGGGTGGAAGTCAGGTAAATGCCTATAGAATATACTTGAATTTAATAATTGTATTTGTTGTCAGCGGATTTTGGCATGGAGCTGCTTGGACCTTTATCATTTGGGGAGCCTTACATGGCAGCATTTTAATACTTGAACATCTTTTTAAGGGAAGAAAAGCACTTTTCACCAATACACCTGCGCTACTTGTAAATACCTTGAAAGTATTGGTCGTTTTCTCTATCACCACTTTTGCCTGGATATTTTTTAGAGCCAATACCACTGCTGATGCCTTTTATATTGTTCAACACCTTTTTGATTTTTCAGAACCATTAGCACAAAACCTTCGGGGAATGACGCTATATCTTGGCGCACCATTGTGGAAGTTACTTGCCTCTTTTTTACTAGTAGGACTGTTACTTTTAGTTGAATACAGTGTGAATAAGGAGAAAATTTCAGAACTGATTATTATTAAACAAAAACCGTTGATTAGATGGTTACTTTATACAAGTATGGTAGTATTTATTCTTCTTTTCGGTTCGTTTGAAGTTGATCAGTTTATTTATTTCCAATTTTAGAAAATGACCACATTCAAAATTGAACAAAGAAAATTTTTAAAAAACGGTTTAGGCTTCATTGTATTCTTGTGTGTTGTTCTATTTTCTGTAGAATTTGTCACTTCCTATCTCGTACAGCATTCTAGCGACGCGCAAACTGGAAAAATAAACTTAGTCATGCAACATGAAATAGATCCTAAAATAATGATGTTCGGTTCCTCTGTAGCGGAAGTAGGTTTAAATTCAAATACTATTGAAAACAAAACGCAACGTACTACTCATAATATGGGTATAGATGGAACGACCGTTTCTAACAGTGAGTTTTTAATTGACGAATTCTTGAGTTATAGTAAAAACTGCGAAACCGTTGTTATTGGCATGGCATTTTTCTCTTTTACTAAAAGTAAAAAAATAAATGCACCAGAACGATTTTTAGCGTATAAATCAAATCCATACGTTAAGCAAAACATATTCAACGTTCAACCAGACCTAGGACATAAATTATATTATGTTCCTTTTTATTCCTTTATCGTTGCCAACCATACGTATTATAAAAATGCTTTTTACGGTCTGAAAAACGTGATGAATGCAAAAGTTTCGCTTATCGACTCACTAAAAGGCTTTGTTCCCCATCATACAGAATACTATGATACCCGAAAAAACGGAAAGCAGTTAGATTATGTTTCAATAGACACTGTCGCGATTAGCGACTACAAAAGAATTATAGGAAAAATAAAATCCCATACTATAGAACCGATCTTGGTTTTAATGCCCATGCATGTCAATGGACAGGACTCTTTTAGTAACTTTGAAGCGTATAGAGAGCATGCAAAGATACTTTCTGAAGAAATGGGAGTACAACTTTATGACTTTTCAGAACATGACCTGACCACTCATGATGAATATTATTATAACAATGGACATTTAAATACAACAGGAGCTCATGTTTTCAGTGCTGTTTTAGCGGATAGCCTTAACCTTGATTATAAGCAAAATATATTAAATTAAAAATGTCAACACCTAAAGTTTCCATCTTAACCACCGTTTACAATCGCGAAAAATATATCGCGGAGTGTATAAAAAGTGTGCTCGCCTCCACCTACCAAGACTGGGAATTGATTATTGTGGATGATCAGTCTACAGATCACTCAGTAGCTATCGCAAAAGAATATGAGAAACGAGATAAACGGATTAAGGTTTTTGTTAATAAGCAAAATCTAGGACAGTTTGAAAACAGAAATTATGCAGCATCACTTGCTAAGGGGGATTACCTAAAATATCTCGATTCTGATGATCAGATTTATCAACACGGTCTAAATGTTATGGTTGAAGCCGCAGAACAATATCCTGATGCGGGGTTAATCATATCTCATGACCAACTGCATGAGGATAAACCTTACCCAATTTTATTAGAGTCAAGGGAAGCATTTTATGCCTTTTATTATAATAAAGGTTTTCCTTCAAGCGGTCCTTCGGCTTCATTAATTAAGAAGACAATTTTTGAACAAATAAATGGCTTTCCAAAACCATACTATGTGGGTACTGATGTGCTCTTGTGGCTGAAAATAGCCCAAGTTTCTAACATAATTAAAATACAGCCTGCGTTGAACTGGTATAGACAGCATGAGGGACAAGCAATTAGTCAGGGGGTTTTGTCTAATGAATATTTGAAATTAGATTATAACTACCTTGTAAAATATCTCAACGATTCTCTCACACTCATCGATAATATCGAGAAAAAGCAAATTTTTAAAATGTTAAAAAGAAGACAGCTCAGAAAATTGGTAAGGTTTGTATTAAAAACAGGAAAAATTCTGGAGGCTGCATCAATTTTCAGGCATAATAAGTTGACTTTGTATGATTTAAAATTCATATTTTAAAATTTACTCAATGGTCTCCATCATTATCCCGCTCCATAATAGTGAAGCTTTTATAAAAGAGACGATTCAATCGTGTTTAAATCAGTCTTATTCAAATATAGAAGTCATTGTCGTTGAAAATGGATCTAGCGATAAGAGTTACGAGTTAGTCAAAAGCATAAAGGACGAGCGAATTCAACTCTATAAGACTGACATTGCTAATGCATCTGCCGCAAGAAATCTTGGGCATCAAAAAGCTACAGGGGAATATATTCTGTTTTTAGACGCAGATGACTTACTGTCTACTGATAAAATAACACTGCAAATGAAGGCTTTATCAACAAAACCGGAAGGTTGGATCGCCTCTTGCGCTTGGGCTAAATTTAAAAAACACATAAACGAAGCGCAGGTAGTTCCGCAGGAGGTATGGTATATTGAAAATCCTATCGATTGGTGTATTTCAGCAATGACGGGTGGAGGCATGATGATTCCAGGATGTTGGTTAATCCCTCAATCAGTTATCAAGCAAGCAGGACCATGGGATAAAAGCCTAAGTTTGCACGACGATGGGGAATTCATGTGTAGAGTGTTATTGGCTTCAAAGGGCAATGTTTTTGTTGATGATGCGATTGTTTATTACCGTCACGTTCCCAACAGCCTATCTAAGCAAAACAAAAGTTTGAAAGCTGTTGAGTCTGCTTTAAAAGTTTGTAAATCGTATGAAGAAAATTCATTGGTTGTTAATAATTCGATAGAAGTTAGAACGGCACTTGCCTATAATTATTCACGGTTTATTTATGAATTTCATCCCCATCATAAAGCGTTAATTAAGCAAGCCAAAGCTCATATAAAATCCTTAAGAGTACCTACTCCAATTGTGGGAGGTCATCAATTTAAAAAATTATCCCGATTAATTGGTTTTTACAACGCTATACGAATAAGAGAAATCACCAGAAGATTTAAAGGATAAAAAGATCATACATTCATGAAAATCTCATATATATCCAATATAAAACTGTCAGAATCCAGTGGTGGCATGTCTGGTATTAACCATGCGGTTTATCATCAATTAAAGCGTTTTTTTGATGTAGAAAATTACGTATATATCAACGCGAAAGAAGATAAATGGGCTAAAGTCAAATCAAAATTATTGAGGATTTTGGGATTAATGGGGAATTACCCTTTTTTTTCCAACAAGCGCCTTAAGGCAATCAATACTAAATTTAAAAATCAAAAAGAATCCTGCGATACTTACTTTTTCTTTGGGTTTACCTCTTGGATAGATGTTGACGTAACAAAACCTTATTATTGTTATAATGATGCTTGTTTCTCTACTTATGTTGAGATTTATAATAATAAATCTGAATTCTCAGTTGAGGATTTAAACCGTATTTATGATAAAGAAAAAAAATGGCTACAGAGCGCACAACTTGTTTTCTTTAATTCAGATTGGGCGTTAGAGGAAACTAAAAATGCCTATGGTTTATCCGGTGAAAACTTTATTAATATTGGATTTGGTGGCTTTATAGAAATCCCTAAACAGGATACATACAAAGAAGGTTTTAACTTCCTTTTTATTTCACGGGAGTTTTTACCAAAAGGGGGTGAAATTGTTGTGAATGCTTTGCAACAAGTTAGAAAAATATATCCTGAAGCTCATTTGTGGATTGTAGGTGATACCCCATCACAAGAAGTTTTAGAGGTTGATGGTGTAATTTACAAGGGTTTTTTTAATAAGTCGGATACAATCCAGTATAAAGCATTATTAACTATTTTTTCTGAAGCCTTTTCTTTAGTCCATCCCACAATAAAAGATACCACTACTTTGGTCATTACAGAAAGTGCCTACTTCGGATGTCCTGCCATTAGTTCGAATCGTTTTGCAATTCCTGAATTTATCAAAGAAAAAGAAACAGGGCTTTTATTAGATAATCCTAGAGATACTAATGAGGTTGCTGCTAAAATGTCATGGTTAATTGAGAACCCAGATGCCTATAAAATAATGCGACAAAAAGTGCGGTCTTCTGCTATTGAAAATAATATATGGGATAAGGTAGGTGATCGTTTTAAAGAACTTCTAAAGGCGTAAAATGAAGGTACTGTATATTGGTCAATATTCAGACGGTACCACCTCAAAAATGCGTTGTAAGGTGATCCAAAAAATCCTGAAACCTACTATTTTTCAGGTCATTGATATGCATATCCCGTTTTATCAAACTAACCGATGGGTGCGTTCTTTCGGTTTCCGCTATAAAAAAGGGCCGCTTATTAAAAAAATGAATCACTATATTTTAAATTCCATTAAGCAAGATCACTACGACTTAATATGGGTAGATAAAGCGGTGTTTGTTACGCCTCAAACAACAGCCTTATTACGATCAAAGGCGGCAAAACTCGTTCATTTTACACCTGATCCAGCCTTTACATTTCACCAGTCTAAACTTTTTTTTAAGTCTTTACCATATTATGATTATCTTATTACCACGAAGTCTTATGAGTTGGCGTATTATAATAAATATACCAAAAGCGATAAGGTGCTTTATACAACGCAAGGCTTTGATGATCAGTTGCACCAAATATGTAAGCAACCGTTTACTAGAAAAGAGGGGTTTGTTTTTATTGGGCATTATGAAGACCAGCGTGCTGCAGTTATAGAGAAACTTTTGAATACTAATATTCAAATTACTTTAGCGGGCATTAAATGGCAAAAGTTTGCTAAAAAACATGAACACAACCCAAATTTAATTTATCTTGGAGATGGTGTTTATGGCGAAGACTACGTTAAAACCATACAAAAAGCAAGGGTAGCCTGGGGCGCTATTAGTAAATGGGTTCCAGAACTACATACCACTAGAACCTTTGAAATACCTGCTTGCGGCACTGCACTATTAACCGAGCGCAATACAGAAACGGAATCCTTTTACACCGATGCTGAAGTGATTTTTTATGATACTGAAGCCGAACTTGTTGAACAAGTGACGTATTATAATAATAATAATAATAACCTAGTTTTAGAAGCACTAACCCAAAATGGATATACTAAAGTGTGTAAAAGTGGTTTTAGCTATAGGTCTATTTTAACCAAACTCTTAAAACACATATTAGATTGAAACGTATAGCAGTTATACATTATATGCCATTAGAGTATTATCCTCCAGTTATTAACATGCTAGATGATTTGGCTTTAGAAAATAATTTAAAAGTAAAAGTATGGTCAACCCAAAACACTAAAGGGAGGCAAGTTTATAGGAATAATGCATTAAATAAGATTTCTAGAACACTTTTTCCGTCATCTAGACATCACAAAATTTATCGTTTAACTACGTATATGTTATTTAACTTAAACGTGTTTCTTGGTTTAATAAAATATAATCCAAACACTATATTTTATTATGAAACTTATTCTGCAGGTCCTGTTTATTGGTATTTAAAATATTTTGGAAGATATAAAAAGCTTTTTATTCATTGTCATGAGTATTTTGATACTAAATGGTATAAAACAGGGATGGCAATTGTTAAGTTGTATTATGCGTATGAAAAGAAATTTTTATATAATAAAGCCACATGGATTTCTCATACCAATTCCTTTCGGATTCGTTTATTTCTTGAAGAACATCCGAAAATAAGCCCTTCAAAATTACATATTATGCCCAATTACCCTCCCAATTCATGGTTTAATAAAAATACATTCTTTAAGCAAACTATTAATGGAAATAGTACTTTAAATATTGTTTATATTGGATCTTTGTCATTAGAACATACATTTATAAGTGAATTTTGTAATTGGGTAATTTCTAGAAACGGTGAAGTGAATTTTGATATTTTCGCTTTTAATTGCACTAAGTCTACCAATACTTATTTAAGGAACTTAGATTCAGCATTTGTTAATTTTTACGACAAAGGGATAGAATATAATAAAATACCAACAGTACTAGCGCATTATGATATAGGCGTGATTCTTTATAAGGCAACTACCCTAAATGCAAAGTATTGTGCGTCAAATAAATTATTCGAATATTTAGTATGCGGTTTAGAGGTTTGGGTATCTAAAGAGCAAAATGGGACACTTCCTTACATAAATAAAGAGGCTCAACCAAGAGTTAAAGCTTTAGATTTTTTGAATATTGATCCGTTTATAATTAGTGATTATTATTGGTCTCAAAGTTTGCCATTTTCCAGAAAAAAATTTCAATTTTCATCCGTTTCAAAAAAAATAATAGCTGCTTTTCAAGATTGAAATCATCAACAAGATAAATGTAAGGTCGTTTTATGTTTTTTATATCTAACCTACTTTACGTAATATTAATATATGTATTGTTATCATTTTAATAGAATAATATGAATCTTTGGAGTTTAGTAGGTGTTATAGCCGTCTGTATTGTCGGTATTCGTTTTATCCTGCAATTAGGGAAAAATATTCCTATGTTAGAACTTATGCTGCTTTTAGCAGGCTTGCAATGGATTATTGGTCCTTTAATTGAGTATGGCAGTCCTAGTTTGCACTATAAATATTATATGTACGTACCGCAGCAAACATACATGGCGTTTATTGCGCCTGCTTATGCTATTTTTGTTAGTGTTGTTTTGTTTGGTATTCGTAATTATAAAACACTGTTAGTACCTATTACCGATCTTAAAACATTCAAAAAATATGGCATCGCGGTATTTTTAGTCGGTGTTTTTTTTGATTTGATAGCTTCTCGTCTTCCTGGAACACTGGGCTTTTTTGCTTTTATTGTTGCTAATTTTAAATTTGCTGGTGCTTTAATTTTGTTTTTCTCAGAAGATCCACGACTAAAGAAAATTTTCTATGGTTCATTAGTTTATTTGTTTGTAAGTGCTTTACAACACGCCCTGTTTCATGATTTAATTTTATGGACCGTGTTTTTTTATATGTTTTGGGCTATTAAATACAAACCATCTGTTCGTACCATAGCTTTAACCCTGTTAGTAGGCGCTTTGTCATTAACGACCTTGCAAACTATTAAAGCAGCTTACAGACTTCAGGTGTGGAATGGCTATGATGGCAACAAATTAGAATTATTTGCTGGACTGGTTGTTGATGCTGTTTTACTTCATGGCGCCAATGCTCGTGAACTAGATGGTGAATTAAATAATGTCAGACTCAATCAAGGATGGATTATTAGTGCTATCATGGATGAGATTCCCGATCGTGTGGCCTTTTTACATGGCGAAACGATTCGTGAAGCTGTAAGCGCGTCTATACTTCCTCGCTTTTTAAATCCAAATAAAAAGAAAGCAGGTGGTCAAGAAAATTTTAGAAAATTTACAGGTCTAAATATTGGCGATAACACTTCCATGGGTATCAGTATTATCGGTGAAGCTTATGGTAATTATGGTCCCTCTAAAGGCCTTGTCTTTATGGGTTTTTGGGGGTTTTTTTTAGTGATTTTTTGGCGGTATTTATTAAAAAAGACTCCAAAGAATAGTATGCTACTGGCTTTTATTCCCATTATTTTTTTGCAAGCTGTCAAGGCAGAAACAGAACTTGTTGTGGTATTAAATCATTTGGTTAAATCTTCTATAGTGGTGTTTTTGTTTTTCTGGGGTACTAAACGTTTTTTAAATTGGAAATTCACAGATGACAAAAACAATTAATTACATTTCTAGAAAGCGTTTGCCACAATACCACAGTATTGAAGGCGTGTTTACCTCAATAAAACTAGCTACTGATGCTGACCTAACCTGTAACTGGATAGAATTAGAACAATCCGGCGCATCCCCTTTAGATTTGATACATAATCTAAAATCCATTGAACGCCATAAAAATACTGTTTATCATATTACAGGCGATGTTCATTATGTTGCTCTAAAATTGGGCAAACAAGCTGTTTTAACCATTCATGATGTTCATTCTGCACTAAAAGGGTCCTGGTTTAAACGTTTATATGTCTATTTGTTTTGGTTTTGGCTTCCAGCTTTACTCGTCAAGAAAATAACCGTCATCTCTGAATTTACAAAGCAGGAATTGGAACAACTTATCCCTACATTTAAACATAAAATTGTTGTTATTCCTAATCCAATTCATCCTAACTTTGTTCCCAGTCCTAAATTTTTTTCAGGTACACCTACTATTTTATTGATGGGTACTAAACCCAATAAAAATCTAGAACGTGTTATTAAAGCTGTAGCCCAGATACCTTGTACATTGCATATTATTGGTGGCTTGACTGATGCCCAGTTAGCACTTTTAAAGTTGTATCCTATACGCTATACGCATCGTGTTAATTTAAGTCAAACCGCTATAGTGGCCGCTTATCAAACCTGTGATCTCTTATGTTTTCCATCCACTTATGAAGGGTTTGGTATGCCTATTATAGAGGCCCAAGCCACTGGTAGACCTGTGTTAACATCTAATTTTGGAGCGATGAAAGAAATTGCTGGCGATTCTGCTCATTTTGTAGACCCGTATTCTGTTGAAGACATTCGACATGGTCTCATTAAAATGATATCCGACGAAGCTTACAGACACGAACTCATTACTAAAGGGTATGATAATATTAAACGTTTTAGCACCAAACACGTAACAGACCAATATATGGCACTTTATCAGTCATTATAGAAAGGCGTATGAAACAAAAAAAAAAGATATTAATTACAATCGATTGGTTTTTACCAGGTACCGATTCTGGAGGTCCCGTTCGTTCCTACGCTAATTTGATTGCTCATTTAGGAGCTGATTTCGATTTTTATATCATAACACGTGACACGGATTATTGTTCTACTACACCTTATAAAGATATTCAGTCCAATGCTTGGAACGATTTACAGGGTCTAGCCCACGTTTACTATGTGTCTAAAGATTTCTTAAATATTACGCATTTAAGCGCTTTATTTAAAACTCAATCTTTTGATGTTATTTATATTAACGGCATATACAGTTGGTATTTTTCTATTTTACCCTTATTCATTTTTAGACATCATCCACATTGTATCGTAGCTGCAAGAGGTATGTTGAATCCTCAAGCTTTCTCTATTAAGCCATTTAAGAAACGTGTTTACTTACAAGTAGCCAAATTTTTAGGTGTTTATACTAATACCTGTTTTCATGCCACAAACACGTTAGAAGCTGATTATGTCCGGAACATTATGGGTACATCTGTGCCTATTCATGTTGCGCCAAATTTACCCAGACTGATACCTGAGGATTATTTTGAGCGGTCTAAATCTGACGTCACCAGGTTTGTAAATGTTGCTAGAGTTTCGGTTGAAAAAGGCACGTTAAAGATGTTAGAGGCTTTTAAATATGTTACAGACCCTGTTCATTTAGATATATACGGTCCTATTTATGATGATGCTTATTGGATGGTATGTCAAAAAGCAATTGCGGAATTACCTGATCATATACTTGTTCGTTATAAAGGGGTTGCAAAGAGTGATACTATTCCATCCATTTTAAAACGTTATGATTATTTTATTATGCTTTCAGAAGGCGAGAATTTTGGTCATGCCATTTTGGAAGCTTTAAGTTCTGGTTTACCTGTTGTTATTTCAAATAAAACACCTTGGACTTCGTTACAAGAGAAACAAATTGGATGGGATTTATGTACAACATATTTAGATCAGGTTGGAGCTGTTTTGCAGGACGCATCCACCTTAAACGAAACCGATTATAAAACCATGTCTAAATCTGCCTATCAATATGCTAAAGATTTTATAAATGATCCGTTGCTTATTACAGCCAATACAGATTTGTTTTTGTGAACACCTAATGTTTTACTCAACACATTAATTCAGAGCAGAAACATCTAACATATTTGAATCTTCATTGTGTTAATTTATAATTTAATACCCTATCTTTTTTAAGTTAGTCCTTTAATCTTTAAAATTTCATGCCGAATCAAGTTAATTTATCTCAATATACTAACGCCTGGTATAAACCAGGTTCCAAACTAAAATGCGGAGTTTGGTATTTTATTAATGTCATTATATTAAAAAGTTCTTGGTTACCCTTTTCTGGATTTCGCGTTGGGTTATTGCGTGTATTTGGGGCTAAAATAGGAGCCAACGTTGTCATTAAACCTGGTGTTTCCATAAAATATCCTTGGAAGTTAACCGTAGGCGATAACACATGGATTGGCGAGCAGGTTTGGATAGATAATTTAGATACCATAACTATCGGTTCAGATGTTTGTATCTCTCAAGGCGCCATGTTGTTAAGTGGTAATCATGATTATACATCCGTAACGTTTGATTTGATACTAGCGCCCATACATCTAGAATCCGGCGTATGGATAGGTGCAAACTGTTTAGTTTGTAATGGCGCTGTCATTGGGTCACATGCCGTATTAACAGCAGGTTCTGTTGCTAGTTCTGATTTAGAGCCATTTAGTATTTATAGGGGCAATCCTGCTGTTAAAATAAAAAATAGACTTCTAGCTCATGACTCCTAAAATAACCATTATCACCGCGACTTACAACAGTGGTGCAACTATAAAAGACTGTTTAGATTCTATCTCCAATCAAGATTATGCATGTATAGAACATATTATCATTGATGGCGGATCCACGGATGACACTGTTTCAATCATTACAGACTATTCTAAAAAGTATACTCATATTACATGGATTTCGGAGCCCGATGCGGGTATTTATGACGCTTTAAATAAAGGTTTGAAAATGGCTTCTGGCGTAATTATAGGTTTTTTACATTCAGATGATTTGTTTGCTAATCATACCATAATTAGTCGTATTGTAGCGTCTTTTACTAAAGATTCTATAGATGGTGTTTATGGGGATTTAGTGTATGTAAAGAAAGATAATATTAGCCATATTGTTAGGAATTGGAGAAGTAAAGCTTTTAAACCCCCTATGTTACGTCAAGGTTGGATGCCTGCGCATCCAACCTTGTTTTTAAAGCGTGACGTTTATCATGTATCCGGTTTTTTTAATTTAAGTTACACTATATCATCGGATTATGATTTTGTTTTACGTGTGTTTTCCAATCGTGATTTATGCTTTACGTATCTAGATACCAACATAACTATTATGCGTTTAGGTGGCGCCAGTAATAAAACTATTAGAAATATAATTGTTAAAATGCGTGAAGACCTTCGGGCTATAAAAAGTAATAAAATAAAATACCCTGCTTACGTTTTATTTGTGAAGAATGTGTCTAAATTTTCGCAATTTTTCAAAAAATAGTGATTTAATGTCTTGTAATTCTTATATTTACAGCTTTAACCCTTTAACCCTTTAACCGATTGCCGTTTTATTAATTCAATAGCAAAATAGATACATGTTACAAGATTTTTTGGCCTTTTTTGAGCCCTCTAACTATATAGAGGTTTGGCTTTTCGTCTCCTTTTTTTTGTCCTTTATTGTTTCCTTTTTTGTCTTTCCAACAATCGTGCATGTGGCATTGGCTAAAAATTTAGTCGATGAGCCGGATACTAGAAGTATTCATCATCAGGTTATTCCAACGTTAGGAGGTATTGGTATCTATTTAAGTATGGTAACCGTCATGACGCTTACGGGCGCTTTGTTAAATACGAAACTCTTGTTATTGGTTTTGGGTGCTATGACTTTTTTGTTTTTTCTGGGTTTAAAGGATGATTTGCTAATCCTATCACCGCGCAAAAAATTTATCGGACAACTCATTGCCGCATTTTTATTGATATTGTTCACAGATACCCGCATCATTAGTTTATCTGGACTCTTTGGAATTACTATTTTACCCTACTGGGTGTCCGTTTTGTTTACCTTATTTGTCTATATCCTTATTATAAATGCTTTTAACTTAGTGGATGGTGTTGATGGACTTTCAGGTTTGTTAGCGTTGGTCTGTTCTGCCTTTTTTGTTTATATTTTTACTGTTTCTAAAGATGTTAGCGCTTCAACTTTAGCTATAGGCTTGCTAGGCGCCTTAATGCCATTTTTACGCCTTAATTTTTCAAAAAGCAAAAAAATATTTATGGGCGATACGGGTTCTCTTGTTATTGGTTTTTTAATCGCCTTTTTTGTTGTTCGCTTTATTAGTCAAACACATATACCGGAGGTGCCCTTGTTTTATAAACGTGCGGCTATTATTTCATTAGCACTTGTATTTTATCCGTTATTAGATACGTTTAGGATTTTTTGCATACGCTTATTTATTCATAAAACCAGTCCTTTTCGAGCGGATAGAAACCATATCCATCACCGTCTTTTGGATATGGGCTTATCTCATAAGGTTACAACGGTATTACTTGTTTCAGTTAATATTGTTTTAATTCTATTTGCTTTTTTTACTAGTCATTTAGATATTCATTTGCATTTGCTTTTCGTTATATTTTTTGGATGTGGGCTGTATGTCTTTATGTTTTTTGTTATTTTTAAGCGCTACAAAATGTTATTTAAAACTGTTTTTCACAAAAAGATTACTTGTAGGCAGCAGGAAGTTACGAATAATTAAATAAATTTGTACACTTATAACCCCATTAGGAAATACCCAAAATTTTATGCGATACCTCATTATTTTAGTGTTTTGTTTTTTAATACAGTCCTGTGCTACAAAACGCGATATTTTATATTTACAAAATAGTGAAACCTATCCTGAAACGGCTGTACGTTATGTTTACAATACGTTACAGCCCAACGATGTCCTGCAAATAACTGTAAGTGCCCTTATTCCGGACTCCGCAACGCCTTATAACTTTCAAACCCTTACTGCTGGAGCAGCATCAGGCGCATCATCGGGAGCAGGTGTCATGTCTGGCTATGTGGTCCGTGAGGATTATACCATTAATTTTCCTATTCTTGGTTTTCTATCCGTTAAAGGAAAGACCCTATTTGATTTAGAAGCTGATTTAACAGAGACACTCCAGGTTGGTGGCCACTTAAAATCGCCATCCGTTCAAGTACAATTAATTAACAGTAAATTTACTGTTTTAGGTGAAGTAGGAAGTCCTGGGAGTATTTCATTTACAGAACAGAACTTAAATATTTTTCAGGCTATTGGTTTGGCAGGCGATTTAACAGCTAATGGTAAACGGAATGACATACTTCTTATGCGCGAAGTAGATGGTAAGCGTATTATAACGCATATAGATATTAGAACAACCGATATTATAGAGAGCCCTTATTATTACATTAAACCCAATGATGTTATTATCGTGAATCCTAATGGACCAGAGATTAAGAAATCTGGATATGTTGCTAATTTAGGTGCTTTGTTTGGGTTGGTTTCATTTGCGCTAACTATGGTTTTAATTATTAAAAATTAATTATGCAGGATAATTTAAATCAAGGTATATCGAGTCAAGTTTCAGATTTGAAACGAGAAATCGCTAAATATGCTAGGTATTGGTATCTGTTTCTTATTAGTGTACTTGTTTTTATTGTTTTGGCTCAAATTAAGTTACGTTACACACCCAAGAGCTATACAACCGTTTCTAAAATAAAAATATTAGATAAAGGTAAAGGATTAGAATTACCTTCAGCTGCTTTTATTTTTAACCGGTCTAACATTAATTTAGATAATGAAATAGCCCTTTTAAAATCGTTTGACGTATTAGAAAAAGTGGTTGATAAGACGGATTTAACATGTCGCTGGTATGAGGAAGGTGCTGTCATGCTCACCGAAATTACACAGCTTCCGTTTTCTGTAACCTATGTTATTCCAAATTCTCAAATTACCTATGGTTCCTACACCGTGCGTATTCAGGAAAAGTCTATCGATATTCTAGATGCAGACGCGCAAATGCTGTTACAATTGCCTGCTTTTACTACTGTTGGTGTGGACCATGATTTACCGTTTGATCTGCATTTTTCAAACCCATTAAACTATATGGACTATGTTGGTAAGACCTATATTTTAAAAACGACACCTTTAAAAGCTGCGGCATCTGATTTAAAATGGCAGCTTCAAATAGAAATAACAGGTAAGTCCAGTGATGTTTTAAAATTAAGTTTAAATGCCCCAAATGCTCAAAGATCTGAAGCTATATTAGATGCTATCCATGAGGTTTTTAATGAAGATGGCATTACTGATAGACAGTTAGTTTTAAAACGTACATTAGATTTTATTCATAACCGGTTTTCTATTTTAGTTTCCGAATTAGATTCGATAGAGATTAATAAGAAAAACTTTAAAGTCGAAAATAAGTTTATTTCTCCAGAGGCAAGTTTAGAAATGGGTATGTCTACCGTTATAGATTCTGAAGCTCAAATATTTGAGTTAGAAGGTCAAATTCTACTTGTAGATTTTTTAAAAGACCAAGTCTTAAACGAAATTAGAAACATATCACTCTTACCCGCTAGTTTAGGAACTGAAGGTATTAGTCTTAATTCACTAATAGGCACTTATAATACCTTAATTTTAGAACGCGATAATCTCAATATTAGTGGTGGTAAGAATAATCCTAATAATATACGTTTGGAGTCGCTGTTGTCTGAATCTAAAAAGAATCTTATCAACTCTTTGGACTTAACCAAGAGTCAGCTAAAAATGGTACTTGGTACTTTACGTGAGCGCGACAAAACCGTTAACCAAGAATTAGCCCAGATACCAGAAAAAGAACGTTTATTTCGAGATATTGAACGCCAGCAACAAATAAAGGAAACGTTGTATCTGTTTTTATTTCAAAAGCGTGAAGAAGCTGCCATTAATTTAGCCATTACAGAACCTTCTATTAAAATTATTGAACAGCCTTTATCTAGTGAAATTGTAGCGGGTTTAAATACTCATAATGCGATTCCTGTTTCTGTTGTTATTGGATTATTAATCCCATTTGGTTTCTTGTATGTTCGGTTTCTTTTAGACACGAAAATTCATAATAAGGCGCATATTAGCCATGCGTGTCCAGACATACCCATTATTGGAGAAATACCATTGCGTAAAAAGAATAACGAATTAATTTTTACAGACCCTAACGATCATTCTCCTGCAGCCGAAGCTTTCAGGATTTTAAGTTCCAATGTCAATTTTATGAGCCCTGTAAAGGATAATTCCGAAGCACGCGTTATTCTGGCGACATCTACTATTAAAGGAGAAGGGAAAACCTATGTTAGTGTGAACCTATCATTAGCACTATCCAGCTTAAATAAACGTGTATTACTAATAGGTGCCGATTTGCGTAATCCGCAGATTCATACCATTATTAAAGCCAGCAAAGACCTACACGGGCTTTCTAATTATTTGCATAATACTGATATTAACTGGAAAGATTTGTTAATTACAGGTTTTGAAAGACATCATAACCATCATATTTTGTTATCTGGAAGTATTCCTCCAAATCCAGCACATTTATTAACAAATGGCCGATTTGAACACCTTATACAGGAGGCTAAAAAGGAATTTGATTACATCATAATAGATTCAGCTCCTACCATTTTAGTTACAGATACCATGATTGTGTCTAGTTTTGTAGATACAACCGTTTATGTTGTTCGTGCTAATTATACCGAGAAAAACTTATTGAATTACTCTAAAGAATTATTTGAAACTGGTAAACTTAACAATATGGCTTATGTTTTAAATGGGTTTAATACCAGCGGATCTTACGGTTATGGTTATAACTACGGTTATAATTATGGCTATGGCAATACATCAACACCGTAATTTTATATTAATATTAAAAATAAAACAGCACATTAAAAGAAACAATTCCCGTTAAAAAAATATATTTTAATCGTTTTGTTTTATAATTAATTAACCTTTTACCAAACTTTAATAGCATGATTTCAAAACTAACCCGTTTTTTTGTTTTTATCTTTGTTTTTACGTTCTCTATCTCGAATGGTCAAAACAACACTTATTTTTCAATTTCTGCAGGAACTAATATTATTGACAACAGTAATGGTAACGAAGTACCTTGGGATATTGATCGCGCCGAATTTAAAACGCCTTTCTTTATAGAAGTTGAGCGTCGATTTAATGACCACATTGCCGTGTCTGTTATGGGAACAACCAATACCTTCCAGCTGGATAGATTGAATGCGGCTGGTGATGGTTTCGATACGAATTCCTATAATTTTTTGGCCTTTGATATTGCTGGAAAATTCTATTTTGACGATTATTTGTTTGACACAGATAACATTGATTTATATGCTGGACTGGGATTGGGGTATCATGATGTTGCTGAGGGTGATGCTCTCACGGCTAATTTAAATTTAGGATTTAATTATTGGTTTACTGACCGGTTTGGGTTATCCTTTCAGGCCATTGGTAAGAAGGGTATAGGCGAAGAGATACTGTACGTTGGTAATTATTACCAGTATAATCTGGGTGCTTCTTACCGTTTTGCTAAAAAATCGGTTAAAAAGAAAGCCGATGTTGTTCCGGAAATAAAATTGGTGCCAGATGCACCCGTAAAAGAAGAACCAGCCGTAATAGCCAATGTGCCAGTCAGTAAGCCGGCTTCTAAACCAACAGAAACTCCAGCCGTAGCGGTTTCTCAAGCTGATTTAGAACTGCAAACATTACAAGCCGAACTGGATGCTTTAGAACCTGTTTATTTTGATAAAAATTCATCGTTTATAGGAAATTCAGAGAAAACAAAACTAGATGCCATTATCGGTTTCTTATCTATCCATACTGATTTATACATAAAAATTGATAGTTATACCGATGACACCGGAACGGAGGCATATAATAATTGGCTTTCAGGACGTAGATTGGAGCGTGTAACCAAATATATGATAGCAGAGGGCATAAACCCAAAACGTTTAGATGGTACTTCTCATGGAATAGATTCTAAAAATTCTTGTAATGCAGATCATACCAATTGTTCCGAAGATATTCACCAATTGCAAAGGCGTGTAGAATTTACTATTAGAGATTAGAGCTTTACAGTACAAACACACATACACACACTATAAAGGCAAGATTTTTTAATTTAAAAATCTTGCCTTTATTAGTTTAAGAATACGTTTATAATCTTTCAGCGCTTCATAACGATAATTTTTGTTCAGAACAAAAATGGATATTCTACTGCTTATTAATTTGATATTATTTATTGTGTTTGCCATGTAGAAATTAAGTGCGTTTATGGTTTTGTGTTTTTTTGTAAGTTTAAAAACTGTAAACTTTATACCTAACTTTAAACCTAATTTCGGTTTTTCAATATCACAAAAATAGCTACTTACTTTACTTACAAAGAAGTAGCTATATTTGTTTTTTAGGCTATACGTGTACTTGTTAAATCTATTTAAAACCACATAGTCATATGCATGTCTAAAAGCCAATGAATTGAATGAGAATCCATGATCATTAATTTCAAAGTTTAACATGTTGTGTTCCATTATATGTTTTATTGCTGGCGTATTCAGGCTGTTTGTATTCCGTTTCAGCTCTAAAATATGATCTGTAAACAAATATTTATCAGCTTTACTATGTAGTACGTCTCTATGTATTTCTACGGCTGCAATATTTAAATTTGTTGGAATGAGTCTCGTGTCATGGTGGTATTCAAAATATTTATCACCAAATGAGGTGTTTTTGTATTTATAATTATGATTTCGCAGTAATCGTGAAGCCGCTTCTACCTGATCTTTAGATACAAGTATATCTATATCTCCAACCATGCGTTCGGCTATATCCATATAAAAATTAGAAACTAATAGCGCAACACCTTTTAGGAACACATGGTTTATGTGATGTGTTTTTAAAAGTGCACTAATTTTTTCCGCTTCTTTTAGTATGGTTTTATTCCGGTTTCTATTGATTGCTGTCATATCCTCAAGATACGTTTCTAATTCTTGGGGTAAAACATACAGTAGTTGTTTTTGTTGCAGCCTGCAATATATAGCAGGTAATACTAAATGCGCGCTGCCCACTTTTACCATTTGTTCCCACTGTTCTTCGTGAAAGCCTTTTAAGGTTGATTTTAAACGCTCTTTACTATAAGAAAAACTTAAAATATGAGCAATATGTTGAAGGGTAGATGCAGTGGTTGTTAACATGACGTGCGCAAATGGGTGTAAATATACTATAAAAATCCGTTTCTATTTTGATAACATCTGTATTCTCTACACACATTTTTCCTATTTTCAGTTGAAACATGCAGGCAAACTGACGTGTGTTCTCGAGACCATTTGCTCGTGCCTCACAAATCACTTGGTTCTCGATACACTCGT
>TARA_R110002012_G_scaffold65986_1_pt1 | contig 37214 bp, 12 predicted proteins | sample TARA_R110002012 | Tara Oceans TARA_R110002012 (sample SAMEA4396515) | marine metagenome | biome: Westerlies Biome; feature: [DCM] deep chlorophyll maximum layer (ENVO:01000326); material: water (ENVO:00002006), including particulate matter (ENVO:01000060) such as... | depth 40 m
AAAAATGTATCAGTAGATAATGATCTTGAGCAAAGAAAGTATTTTGAGTATGGAAAGAATATGATAATGTTTACTCATGGAGACAAAGAGAAACCTGCTGAGATGCCTCTTATAATGGCAACTGAAAAGCCTCTTATGTTTTCAAGGTGTGAATTTCGTGAAGCCCACTGTGGTCATTTACATAAAGAAATGGTAAATGAATATAGAGGTATAAAAGTAAGATTTTTACCTTCTATATGCTCTAATGACAGTTGGCACAAAGGTATGGGTTATGAAGCTAGAAGAACAGCTCAGGCACATATCTGGAGTAAGGAGCGAGGTTATGAAGGTTACTTACAAACAAATGTTACATAATTATGACTTTAAATGAAATAGCGTATAATATATTAAATACTGTCCGAGGCGGTAGATCTAGCAATACAGAACATATATCTTTAGATCAAATTAAATTTAATATAAAACATTATAGAGCAATGATGATTCGTAGAGATTATGCTCGAAATGGTTTAACTACAAGACACTTAGAACAAGATTTAGGATGTTTAGAATTAGAGCAGGTTAATCCTTCTAAGTGTTGTAATTTACCTGTTTCGTGTAAAGTTTCTAGAACTAAGAAAAAGATACCTAGAACTGTTAGATTTAATTTTTCTGAAGCTATAACTTATGTAGGAGATGTTACAGGTATTGTTAGAATACCAATAGTAGAATCTTCAATGATTCATTATTTACCGTATGATAAATATACTCATGATAGATATAAAGCTTATATGATTGAAGATTATATGTATATATATAATGCTGAAGGATTAAAATTTATTAATGTAAGAGGAGTATTTGAAAACCCTGAAGATTTAAAACATTTTCAATGTGAAGATGGTTCTTGCTGGAATGACAATAAACCTTTTCCTATGCCTGCAGATATGGTACAAGCAATAACAATGGGTATGGCATCAGGAGAACTACAAATGTTAACAGGAACAGTTAGTGATACATTAGCAGATCAAGCTCAGGATGTACAAAGGGTACCAAGTAGCGAGTAAGAATGGAGTATACTATTAAACATATTTATTCTGACTGTAATGAAAATGTAGATGAAGTTACATTTAAAAATATATGTTCAGAGTTTAATATTGGTATAATAGACTATATACTAGAAGGTAAAGAATTTAATATGAAAAGTAATTTATCTTCTTTGTCTGTAGTTAGAAAAGATAGAGATCCTAGATCACCAAAAATAGATTGGGGAGAATCTATAAAATATAAGAAAGAGTTAGAAGCTGAAGGAAAAAATTTGAAAGATATAAAATGGCATATATATTATACTGATGAGTATTATTGTAAATATTATTGGAAAAAAGGTAAATGCCGTATTCCTAATAAATCTGTATATAGATTTACTCCTACAAGAGGATTAAAAGGGAATAAAGAAAAATTAATTACAATGTTAAAAACAGACGATTTATCATATTTAAAATTTAAAAAGCATGGCAACATATAAAAATATATCAAGTAAAGTTATTATAAGAAAGGTTATGAGAGATCTTAAACCTAATAATGATAATTGGATAGATGATGCTGTAGAGTGGATGGGAGAAGCTTTAGAGCATATTGGAGCTGCTTCTCAACTATGTATTAAAAAGTCAGTGTTAGATGTTGTAGATCATAAAGCTTTATTACCATCAGATTTATACTATATTAATCAAGTAGCTATTAATGGAACTATTAGCCCTAAAATATCTAATGAGTTATTAACTTTAACTGACAAAGTTAAATCTTTAAAAACTACAATAAAAGAATATAATGAAACATTAGAAAGTGAAATAGTTAAATCTGTAGATGGTACATACACATCAAATATTACAACAGCAGATTTAGAAACATACGATACTCAATATAAAAGTAATGTGTTAGAATTGAATGAAATCAATAGTAGGATTATCGTTTTAGAGGGGATGTTTTTTAATGTTGATGGTAAGGGTGGAAGTACTTTAACACCGTTAAGTTATGGTGCAAGTACTTTCCCTGATGCTATACATTGTGATAAATGTGTAAATGAAGTAGCAGCAGGTAAAGACTCATATATAATTGATTGTGATTATATTAAAACATCGTTTCCTACAGGAACTGTATGTTTATCTTATATGGCTTTTCCATTAGATGAAGATTGTTTTCCTATGGTGCCTGATAGTATAAGCTATAAAGAAGCTATGTTTTGGTATATTTTTAAACAAATGTTATTAGGTGGATGGGATAAACCTACTAATAAAATAGATTATAATTTTGCAGATCAGAAATGGAAGTATTATTGCACACAAGCAAGAAATGAAGCTACTTATCCAGATATTGATAAAATGGAAAATTTTATGAATCAATGGATAAGATTAGTTCCTGAGTTAAATAATCATGAATTATTTTTTGAAGAGTTAAATACAAGAGAAGATTTAAATAGAACAAGATAATGGGAAAATATATAAAAGGTTTATTTAAAGATAATGCTCCAAAGGATCAGCCGGAAGGAACATGGAGGTATGCAAAAAATATGACAATGCATCCTATGGATGGAGCTCTTACTGTTGAACGTGGTATTTTATCTCTACCAACAGGAAGAAAAGGTGCAGCTGCTCCTACTGGCTCTGCTTCATTTGCATCATTTATTTATGATATACCACCTTCTGAATTACCTCCATATTCAATTGTTATTGGCGCTATAGAAATTGAAGATAATCGAGTTATTTTACTTATTGCATATGATTGGGAAATTATAAATAAACTATGGGCATCTCCAGTTTTAAATACTCCATCATTTGGTGACGGATCGCCTTGGGATGACACAACTATTCCTACTATACTTTGGGATGAATTTATGCAAGGTGGTGGTATTTTTAACGGAGAAATAGGAGAGTTTGATGGAAGAGAATATACAAGATTATATAGACCTGAAATACTTAATAATATTTTACCTGAAGGAGATTTAAGTACAGATACAGATATAAATTTTAATGTTAATAATTTTGCAGAACTTACTTATAAGAAAAATCCAGATGGAGACTTATTTGTATATTGGACAGATGATTTAAATCCTCCAAGAGTTCTAAATATAACTCGTCAAAAAAGATGGTTAAGAGAAGGATTATTAACTACAGGACCTAATGTTAATACAAATGTTCAAGAAGGAATAAGAACTAAATATTTGTATGGTATTGATTATACAACTACACCAAATCCTCGACATAAAGATATGTTAAATTTATTTCCTGCTTCTGGACCTGTTCCTGATATACAATTAGATGATGTACATCAAGGAGGTGGATTATTAACTGGAGTTTATTATTTAGCTTTAGCTTATGTAGATCAAGATTTAGTCCAAACTAATTATTTAATTATAGCAAATCCTGTATCAATAGTTGAAGATACAGAAGGAGTATTACCTATAGAAAGGTATGATGGAGCGCCTCCTAAAATGCCTTCAGGTAAAGCTATATCTTGGGCAGTTAGTAATATAAATACTGATTATGAATATGTACGACCTGCTGTAATAAGAAAAGCAGATGGAGCTGCGCAAGCTTTTAAATTAAATGATATACCTACACAAAATTTAGTAATTCCTGGTACGCCTCCTAATGTATTTCAAAATAATACAATTGTATTTACAGGATTAGAAGGGTTTGAAGAATTTTCAGTAGAAGATGTAATTGTAGATACAATTTCTTATGACACTGCTAAAACAATAAATCAATTAGATGGTGTATTATATTTAGGTAATGTTAAAGGAAGTAAAGATTTAGGTTATCAAAGGTACGCAAACCATATAAAACTTAGAGCTGAGATAGGACCAAACACAGGCGGAGTTACTGGATTTAATCCTTTTGATCCACATGAAATAACAGAAGATGTTTTAGATAATAATTATATAGCTACCGATCCGTATGGATGGAATTTAGGTGTTAACCCTATTAATAATGGATATAGATGGAATGAAAATATATTTAAATTTAAAGGTTATACAAGAGATGAAGTATATGCATTTTATATAGCTTTTATACTTAATGATGGAACAGAATCTTATGCTTATCATATACCAGGTCGAGCACCTCTTCAAATAACACCTGCTAGAGCTTTACAAATACCAGCTTGGAATGCAGATAATAGTTTATTCCTTGGTAATGGAACTCAATTTGAATCAGGTGATATTTTAAATCCTGGACTGTTACAAACATCAGATACTCAAGGTAGAATATTTCATTTTTATGAAACAAGTATGATGGTAGCTGGAGGAGCTGTAACAAATAATATGAACTATTGGCAAAATAGAAATGAATTTTATCCTTCTGATGTACTAAATAGAAGTAATTGGGAAACTTGGAGCGCTGTTTCGGAACAAGCTGTTTTTGATTCACCTACTCAAAGTATAGCTTATAATGGAGAAGTAGGTTCAGAATTAGCAGGACAACGTGTACGTCATCACCATTTTCCATCTAATGAAAACAATACAGCGTTTAATGGAATAGACAATACTGGTTTTCAAATATTTGGAGGAATGGGTACAGCTAATCTAGCTGTAGGAGCTTCTCAACGAATGTGGTTTGCTTTAGATTTTACTGGATGTACTAGTAGAATTAGACAATTAAGTGGAGTTTATAGAGATGTAGATCGAATGATGGATGAAGCTGGTATTACTGCTACAGACATTAGTAACGTTACAGGAGGTGCGCAAGGAAATATAGCTTCTTGGACTCAGTCTTGGGTAAATACATTAGGATATAGTCCAGGTTTAGGTATAGGTTCATATTTAGGACAACTGATAGCTTTTGAAGGAGCTGCAATGCCAGAGCAAGCAGGATTTTTATGGCCTGATATTGGAGAAATAGTTAACTATGCTTTTATTGATGGAGGATGGGATTCTGGTATAAATGAAGAAAGAAGATTTGCAGGTTCATATCATCCTTCTATGTATAGCGATAGTGGCGGATTAATGAATACTCCAGGAGGATTAAATAATAGTATGTATCCAGGAAACTGGGGAGGTTGTTGGGGAACAGGAGATTTGTATGTTCAAGGAGGTGGAAAGTATGGAAACTTGCATAATGATCAAGGAGGTCCGGATGGGGCACAAGGATGCGACGCATTACTAGACACATTCCTTATCCCTAATGATGGAGGAGGTTCTGTTTATTGGCCAACAGGATGTGTAAAAACAACTGGTAATTTTTCAAATAATTTTAATAGTTTAGCTTATAGTGTTTGGACAGCAGGTTCTGAGCCGGGAACAATTGATGTTGCTGCTGCAAATAGAGCTGGATGTGGGGGTCCAAATTCTACACCATGTTTTTCTGCAAATGGTCCTAATGGTGCATCTGTTTGTGATCAAGGGTTACAGCCAACAGTAGTATGGTCTAATGATTCAGGAACTGATAATATGCTAATCTTAGTTAATAGCAACGATGGTAGTGGAGCCCAAACTGGACAGTTAGCTGTTCCTCCTTTTACAGGACCTTTTGATACAGATAATTGTGCAGCATTTGTATGGTTTGATAGAAATCGATGGACTGTTAATGGTCCTGTTCTTCATAATGTAAGAGCTTTAGGTTTTAGTTTATATGATTTAGAAGTTCCTCAAGATATATGGGATAAAACGCAAGGGTTTAGAATTTATTATGCTCATAGAGACCATGATGATAGACGTATATTAGGTCAAAATATAGTTAACCCTTATGTTCCAACATTAAATCCTACTTATCCTCAATGTATATCTGCAGGATCATTAGGCATTGAAGATGCAGCACAGACAGGATTATATATGGGTGAGGGAAGATATAAAGAAAATTGGTGGGTTAATTTACCTTATAGTGCACCACCAACTGCTTATGAAAGTAAGTTTGCTCCTAGGGGAGATACGTTTCAAGAGTATCAAGCTTTTAGTTTTCATGATTTTTATTTAATGAGAACTCGTAATAATATAACAGCTGCTACTCATTTTAAAGTTGAGTATGGAGTTGAAATGATGCCGTGGGCAGGACCAGGTATAACAAATGATTGTTATTCTACAGGTACTCCTGGCGAGTTTACTTGGGGCGGAGGTGATTCATATGATCCTAATGGAGATCAAACATCATTTGCTGATCCTAGTACATTAGCGTCAAATATAGGACAACAAGATTGTTGGACACAATGTTTAGTAAGTAGTGCATGTACAATAGGATTTCATGTAGGAATACGGCATTGGAATGCTTCTCAATTAGCAACACTAAATGATCCTGGAACTACTGGAGGAGTAAGTTTATATACTCATCTTTTAAATTTTGATCCAACAACAGGATCAACAGGAGACTTAAATAGACCTTTAAAAGAAAGATCTAAAAGTTATGTAGATGGAGATAGCGTATTTAATGGTAAACAGTTAGGTTTTGGTTATAAAGTTTTTAATGAGTTTGGAGAAAGTCATATTGCTTTTGCACTGCATGAAAGATATGGAATATTACCTGCATGGCAAAATACACCACAAGATGTTGTAACTCAACCTGTAGGACTAGTACATAATGTAGGAGCTAATACTCCTGTAATGTACAACGGTAATAGTATAGCTGTAAATAATGGTATTAGAAAGAATATGCAGTATCAAGGTAACTTGCACGCATTTAGACAAGATATGTTTAATTCTATAGATACTCAAGATTTAGTGTGGACAGGTTTTCAAATAATAGGAGATGCTTATATAGGATTTAAGGCTACAACTAAAGCAAATGAAAGTATAATTTCAGGAGTAACTATGTCTAGCGTTGCAGATAAATATGATACATTAAGTGTATTTGCATTTTTTAATGATCCAGTTAAACTTGCTGATCCAACTGTTTCTCAAGAATTTAAAGATAGAGCAAATATTGTAAATTACTTAGGAGAAGACGGTAAAATATTTGGAGGAGATACTTTTATTGCTAGACACGGATGGAGAAAAACATTACGTCCAAACGTAGATATTAATTCAGGAGCATTCTATGAACATATAGCACATTTTATGGGTAGAGATATGAGATTTGTTTATGAAACAATTGTTGAATCTACTGATAATATAAACTTTAGACACGTTGAAAATAAAAATAATTTATACTGGCCAGGATCCACTGTTAGAGATATTTTAGAAGCAGAAAATTTAACAGATTTTACTGATGTAGATAATATAGCTTATAATGATGACTACTCTGCTGTAAATGATTTAGGGCATACTGTACCATTACCTTTGCAAATAGCTCAACCTTCTGATTTTCCTACTAGAGTTATAAGAAGTACTCAAAGTGATGATAGTTCATTAGTAGATAGTTATAGAGTATTTTTAGCAAACCAGTTTAAAGACTTATCTAAAACTAGAGGAGAGTTATGGAAAATTTCTGTCTTTAACAATTTACTATATTTCCATATGGAAGATAGTATTTTAAGAACTAAAGGTAAGCAAACTATGCAATTAGCTGATGCTTCTGAAGCGTTTGTAGGTAGTGGAGATATATTTGCACAGGCTCCAGATGAATTAGTTCAAACAGATGCAGGATACGGAGGTACACAATCCCAGTATGCAACTGTTGTAACTACATATGGATATTTCTGTTTAAATCAAAAAGAAAGACAGGTCTATATGATTGGAGATCAAGTTACTAATATTAGCAGTATTGGAATGGAGAAATGGTTTCAAGCAAATATTCCATTTGCTATAGAAGCTTATCAAGCTGATGTTCCTACAGATAACCCTTATACATTTGGATTTCATTCTGTTTGGGATCAAAGATATCAAAGAATACTTTTAACTAAAAGAGAATTAGTTCCTACAAGAATATTTAGACAAATGTTTGCAGCTGGTAATATATATTACAATACTGCTGAACAAATATTTTATTATAGAAAAGATATAGACGGAGAATGGTTTCCAATGTCTTATACTTATTTTCCACAATCTCCTGAAGGAGGCGAAACATGGTATACAGAAACAGAAAATTCTATGCCTTTAGACTGGAGTAATTACGATCAAGTAACAGGTCCATATGGTAATCCTTTTCAGGTAGGTTCATCATGTTGGGCAGAAGTTGGAGGAGCAAATTTTAATATTAATACTATGCAAACTACTGCAGGTCCTAACAATTTAGGTTACACTTTAACATTAGTAGAAAACGCTGTACCTCCAAATACTTATTTATTAAGTGGATATACATCTACTGGATCTTATTGGCAATGGACTATTAATGGTGATTCTTCTCTTGAGGGATGTAGCACATGTTATGCTCCCAATTGTGACGTAGCAGATATATATATACCATCTACAGAACCAGTAACTGGTTTTACTTTCTTTGAACCTAGTGGATGGACTATTTCTTATAATCCAGAATTAAATATTTGGATTTCTTTTCATGATGATATAAGTTATAAGTATACTAATATTGGTGAAAATTTATATTCTTTTGGAGATTTTCCTTATTTAAATCCTGTAAACTTTATGTGGGATCCGCAAACTTCTGGACAAATATCTTCAATTCCTAGACTTTTTGGTAATATTTATAGACATCATTCTGATGCGATTGGATTAAATTCTGGTGGAGCCGGATTTTATAATCTTATTCCTGAAGGGTGGCAATGCGGTACTAGGTATGAAAGAAGATACACTAATGAAATAGAAGTTATTCATAATGAAGATCCTGAAACTAATAAAATTTTTACAAATTTTAGTTTTAATACTGATGTTTTTAAGCAGGGATTTGATCAGTTAGTACAACAAAGTGAAGATTTAAATGCTTTTTCATATCTAAACTCAGATACAGGAGAATTAGATAATATATATAATTATACAGATACTAGAACAAGAATTTTTTCACCGGGGTTTGATTCTTTTGTTGTATGGAATTCTCATCAAGCTTCAGGAGAAATAGATTTTAAATATTTTGGATCAGATAATCCAAATTATGTACCGCTTGGTGGCGTTGTACCACCCCAAACTGGATGGAGTACAATAGGAAATATTAGAAAAAATGGTGCAGATTGGTCTGTTAATAAATTTAGAGATATAGTTAGAGATGGAGCTAATACTTCAATGGCTAGTGTTTTAGGCTCACAAACTACTGGAATACCTCAAGTTTATTTTGGCTTAACAGATAATAATACTAGTACAAATCCAATAGAGTTTGAAGAAGAAGGCGGCCCAGCAATAACTGGTCGTGATATGTGGATACATTCAGGCATGAGTGAATTTTTAAATCCTTTAATATTAAATGTTAATAACCCTCGTAGAAAATTTGTAGATAAATGGATTGCCCTCCGTTTAATTTGTAGAAATAAGAATAATATCGTAAATTTGTTGTCTACTAAAGTAGGCACTCGTAAATACCATAGACATGAATAAATATAAAAATAGATACCAAATGGGAGGACAAGGAATATATTCTCCCCAATCCAGAGCTGCTCGACACGCAAGAGACGCAAAAACACTACAAGCTATGAGATATGCTGAAGGTGAAGTTTCAGCTGGCGGAGCAGGCACACAAGCAGGAATTATACCTAGCATGAAACATTGGAGAATGGCAAAAAATTCTCCACAATATGCAAGAGCAAAACAGAAAGCTGCAGACTATTTAAGTACTAGATATGCTCAAACAGGCGGACTTAAAAATTTAAAGATATTAAATACTCAAGAAGAGATAGATAAAATAAACAGAGATGCAGCAGGTTTCCTGCCAGGAAAAACAAATCTTCCTAATTTTGATAAATATGATGGAAGAAATAGAGAAATAAGAAAAAAACAAGAAGGAGGAAGTAAATTAGGACAGGCTCTAAGTACAGCTGAACAAATTGCTGGAATAGCCTCTAACTTTATGCAAAGAGGAGGAAAACGACATATTCCTAGTTGGGCAAGAGCTACACCTTTATATGATGATAATGTTGTTCCAGAAACAATGTCTTATCAGTCAGGAGGAATGTATCAATCTAATCAAGTTCCACCAGCAATGAGTGCAATAGATAGTAGAAATCAAATGGCAAATAAATTGTCTACCTCTTTTCAAGATAGAAGTTTTGAAAAGGATTTTATAGAAAGACAAATGTTAAAAGAACAGGCTACAAATACAATAACTGATACAGGTACTTCAGCTTTAGCGTCAGGTTTGCAAAAATTAAATCTTCCAGGTAAACTAGAAGATGAAGAAAGAGCAGAACGTGTAGGAGGAATTACAGATATGATGGGATCTGTATCTTCAATGGCACAAATGACTGGTCAAATGGACGATCCTACTAAATCAACTGCAGGAGCTGATGCAATGAAAGGCGCTGGTAAAGGCGCTAAAATTGGTAGTAAGATAGGAAGTGTAATTCCAGGTATTGGATCTGCAATTGGAGCAGGTGTAGGAACTGTAATTGGTGCAGGTACAGGAATTGCAAGTGGGCAAAAACAAACTAGACAAGCAAAATCTTTATTAGCTAATAGAAATGCAGGTATAGTAGGATCTGCTAATAGAATAGCAAGAAATAGATTACAAGGTCAAGAAACAATGGGAAGTCAAGGATATCAAATGGGTGGTCCAAGACAAAATAAAATGCATTTCCAAAAAGGAGGTGGATGGAGTAGAAGCGAAGCATTTATGCCTCATAACGAATCTTATAATCCTGGTAATACAGATAAAGCATTTACAGATCGTAATCCTGAGTTAACTGCAGCAATGAAAAAAGCATGGAGTGATGCAAAAGGAATTCACAAGGTTCAAGCTGTTGCAGATATTGCTGGAACAGTACCTGGATTTGGATATCCGGGACAAGTAGTAAGTTCAGGTATTGATCTGTTATATAACATGCCTACAAAACTAGCGAAAGGAGATTTTGCAGGAGCCGGTGAAGCTTTAGGATGGGGTGCTGTTGGATTATTACCTACTGCTGGTAATTATTTAAAAAAGGCAGACAAATTAAATGATCTGCGTAAATTGGGTAATATAGCAAATATACCAGCAGATGTGGCTAAAGTACCAGGTCTAAATCTTGCAGACGAAATAATAGATGCTGGACAAGGTGGTAATAAAATGCTAGATGCAATGCAATTTGCAGGCCCTACAAAAATGTTAAAGTATCCTACTAAAGTTGGTAAGTATATGCGTAAAGGAGATAAATATGCTGGCTTAATTGATGATGCAGGAAATAATCAACCTTATGGACCAAGTTTTGCTTTTACCGGCGACCAAGGGCAAGGACAAGGACTTAGTATGGATACTATACATGGCGCAGGTCTAGGTGTTCCTTTTTTAGATACATCAGGTAACTCAGGTTTAAATCTTACAGGAGATAGTCCTACTGGAGGTTTTGGATGGGATAAAAATTTAGGAGTAACAGATCTAGGTATTACTAAAGCTATAGGCGATACAAGTAATCAAGTTGGAAACGCACTAGGCAATGTAACTAGTAATATAGGAGATACAATAGGTAGTGCAACTAGCAGTGTAGGAGATACACTTAGTAATGTAACAACTGGTATAGGAGATACTGCATCTAATATTACCAGTAATATAGGAGATACCCTTAGTACTGCTACACAAGGTGTAGGTAATGCTTTAGGTGACGTAAAAGATAAAGTAGCTAGTGCAGTAGGTGGAGCTAAATATGGCGGTAAAAGATATAAAAAACATGGAGGCTATTTAAAATACAAGTATGGAGGTGAAGAATATGTACCTCCAAAAATTAGCAAGCAAGAAAGAGAAGAAGCTTTGAAAATGTATGCAATACAGCCTCATCAATATCATGGTGTTAATAAACAAATGATAAGCAATAAACATTCTAGAGATAGTTATTTAGCAATTGAAGGGCAAAAAATAGCAAATGCAAGACATGCTGGTAAATTTGGCTCAGGAACAACAGCTGGAATAGTGTCGACTCCTTTAGATAGACTCGCAGCAAGTAGAATGCCAAAGGTTAAACAACATATGGCAAAAACGGCTGATTGGGAATTAAAACAAATGGAAGGTGCAATTAATGCAAATATTACCAATAGCCCATTTAAAGGAGAAGAACATTGGGATTATGTTAGACAGGCTGCATTAGAAGCTTTAAATAGAAAAGCAAAAACTGGAGGAATGAGATATCAAACAGGAGGATTTGGTTCGGGTAATTCAAAATTTGATTTAGCAATGATGCAAAATCAATATTTTGCACCTAATCCTAATGAAGAAGATATGCCTGAAAATGTAGACGAAGAAACAGGAGAAGCAGAAGGTACAAAAGAAAGTAGCGATAAAGCATTTAAAGGTTACGCTAGCATGTTAAATAAATTTTCTGCTGAAGATAAAGCAAGAGCAGCTAATTGGATGTATGTGTATGATGGTAAGGGTAATAAAATTGATCCTAGATTTGGATTTCCAAGGATAACTCCAGGAATGATTAAGAAAAATCTTGAAAAAAATCAATGGCTTAGAATGAGGTATGATGCGTGGAGAGAGAATAAAAGAGATATGAGTTTAAAAAATTTATTACCTAGCATAAAAAAACGTAAATAAATCATCTTAAAGTATGAATAAAAAAAGAAAAAAAAGAGGATGTTTTGAGTGTGGAGGTCACTATGAAAGTGGAGGATATGTTCCTTTTATGCCAGATCCACAATTTCTAGAAGGAGGAGTTGCTACACCATTACCTGGAGGAGCTACAGAGTTTACTGGTAGAACGCATAAAGAAGGAGGTATTATGGTAGATGATCGTACAGAAGTAGAAGATGGTGAAACAATGGATAAAGTTAAAGGTCAAGATTACTTTTTTTCTAACTATTTAAAATTAGGAGGAAAATCATTTTCGCAAAGACATAAACAAATATTAGCTGCTGGAGGCGATCAAAAACAAATTGATGAATTAGCTGATATACAAGAAGCTGTAGCAGGTAGAGATAAATATGATTTAGGTGGAGAGAAAAACTATCAAAGTGGAGGGCGGTATATAAAATGGCCTTCTGATTATCGTTATCCTGAATCAGAGTTTTGGTATTATCAAAATTCTGACGGCAGTACAATTAAATTTGATAATGAAGAAGATTATTTAAAACATGCAGCTACTACAGGAGATAGTTTAGAACCTTTAGGAGATCAAACTTATAGTTCATATATGCAAATGGGTAATGATTTTTACAGTATTATGCAATCAACAGATCCTCCTTTAGAAGACCCAGTTCAACCTGTAATAGGAGACGAAGCAGGCCCTGTATTAACAGAAGGAAATTCTCCTAATAATGATTCTAATGAAACAAACGTTTCTGATCCTACAGGATATTTATATGACGGTACAACAGACGCAGATTGGGAAGAATATAGAGAGGAGGCAGAAATAATTACAGGAATTGATAATTTTAATTTTAGAAATCCTCAGCATATTGAATCTTTACAAACTGTTTTATTAGATCCTGGAGCAGATTTAGATCCTACTTATTTTAGTGGTCAAGAATCAGATTATATAACAGGAGACTTAGGTATACATCAAGCAGGAATAGATGGTAAAGGAGGTGCAGATACGTTAGCTGCATTACGACAGAAGTCAGAAGAAATGAGAGAAGAAGTTCCAGTAGAAGATGATGGTGGAGGTATGCAAATAGAGTCTGATCTATATAATCAAGGAACTATAGTTGATCCTTATGCTTTTGTAGAAGGCGAAGAAGAGGGAACTGAAGGTGAATTTTATACAGAAGGTCCAGTACAATGTCCGTGTGATCCGTCTCTTATGGAAGGCACACCAGAATGTGAGGCCGCTTGTGAAGCAGGAATGGAAGATGCGCCGCCACCTCCACCTGAAAACAAACAAGGAGATAATGAAAATGCACCGTCTTACAATACTCCAGGTAAAAGATTTCCATGGGATACTGTTTTAGGAGTTGGTGCAGCTGCTGCTCAACTACTACCAGCGTATATGGCATTTAAAGAAAAGCCTGATTATATGGGTGCGCCAGGAAGACTGTCTACTGTACACTTAGACAGAGTAGCTTTTAATGACGCTTTTGCTGCTAATGCTGCTAATTATAGAGGCATGAGTAGATTTATAGAACAAAGTGGATTAGGTCCTGGTGGAATATCTAATAGAATGGCTGCATGGAGAGCTAAGCAGATGGGAGATGAAAAAGTAGAAAGCACAGAAGCTAGAGCAAATACTGGAATAGCAAATCAAGAAGCAGTTTTAAATCAACAAGGTAGATTACATAATATAAAAAATAGAATGTATGTAGATGAGTTTAATAGAGCTGCTGACTCTAAAACTAAAGATAGAAAATTAATGGCTGTGCAAAATGCTGTTCACACTTTAGCTGGTATGAATAGAGATAGAATGATGTATAAAGCAGAAATGAAAAAAGCTTCAGCAGTAGATGGGGGAACTGGAGTTAATACAAGATTTAATCAAGAGTGGGATTTTAGAAAAGCTAATCCTAATTTACAGCCTGGAACTCAACCATATAGAGATGCATATGATGATTATCAATTAAGTTTAGTAGATCCTGATGCATATGCTCAAAATCAACTACTTACTCAAAATCCTCAAAATACTTATGAAAAGACAGGAGGTTATAGAAAAAGACTAAAACGTAAAAAACAAATATATGGCTAATAAATATAGTACTTATGAATTAAAACCTTATGTAAGTCAGTTTGTAGATCCCGGCAGTGTTGCAATAGCAGAAACTTTACGAGGCAGATGGGACAAAAATAAAGCTGAGCACGACAAGTTACAACAATTAGCTAATGCTACTATGGTTGGAAAATTTGATCAAAGGCATAAAGATGCAGCAATAGATGATATAAAAAATAAATTTGATACTACTATAAAAACTAATAACTATGAAAATGCAGATTTTGTAGTATCTGATGCTGTTAATGGTTTTATAGGGAATGAAGCTTTAAAAGTATCTGCCCAATCTTATCAATGGAATGAGAAAGCAAGAGAAAAAGCATTTGAATTAAGAGCGCAAGGTAAAAATGTATTATTTGATAAAGTTACTGCTAAAAACGAAGATGGAACAATTAAAAGAGATCAACTTGGACAGCCTGTATGGGTAGATCCATTTGATAGTCACAGCTCTTATGATGTTGATCCAGAAACTGGAGAAACATCTGTTAATGTTTACGAGCCCCAAATGCAAGAACAGTTAGACTATAATGGTGAAATGGAAAATTTACTTAAAAATATAGGCTCTGATCCTTATCTGCTAGAACGTTACAATCTTACGAATGAAGATTTAAACGGATATCTTATATACGGTAAAACAAATGAAGAAAATGTAGATAATATTACTAAACTATTATTAGATAATTACTTAACTTCAGATGCTGGTATTCAGCAAAATAGATATTTTACACAGCAAGCTATTAATCCTCTTACTGGGGAACATTATACTGCTCAAGAATCATTTGATAAAATATTAACTCAAATGCAAAATGTAGCTGAAAAACAAAAAACTGTTGAATTTCAATATAAAGATGATAAAGCATATTGGGAATATATTAAGAATTCTCAAAAAGAAGGTAATGATACACCCTCTGCTAATATAATTAGTCCTAGCGTTAGTGCTGGGGTTAGACCAGGTTTTGATCCGTATACTCCTATAGATTATATGGCAAATAGCAGCGGAGTTATTCAAGATGATGATGGTGGGTATTTAGGTTTATATAAAAGAACATGGTTTGATGATCAAGGTAATTTCTTATTTCCAAATGTAAAAGGAGATAAACAAAGTTTTTATGACATAATAAATAATTATGATGATATGGATCAGTTTCTTGCAGACTATCAAGATGATTTTCTAAATAAACGAGATTCAGCTAAAGGCCAGCATACACAAGAAATAGAAGAAGATTGGTTAAAAAAGAATGAATCAGCTTGGGTAGCTAATATTATGATGAAAAATAAAGAAGCTTATTTTGCTACGAATCCAGACGGAACTAGGGTCTTTAAAAATGACAAAGAGTTTTTGCAAATGGTAGCTAATTCAATGGAAGGTATTAAAGATCAAGAAAGAGTAGCTCGTACTGTAAGTAATGCTTACTCTACATATATGACAGAGCAGATTCATAATGGAACTTATAATAAACATGCTTGGATTATTGGAAAAGATGGTGGAGGTTTAACAGATACTAAAGAAGAGTTTATTAAAAACGCAGCTTTAAATTTTAGAACTCACGGTTTAGATATGTTTAGAACAGGATCTAATGAGTCAGGAGTAGGATTTGAAAATACTCAAAGAGCTCTTAAAAATGCTTTAGAAAATAAAGATAATTTATCTGTATCAGGTTTTATGCCTGCTGGAAATAAACCAGGTACGTATTGGATGACTTTACGAGTCCCTGCAGATAAGGATGCAGGAAATATGGCTTTTGAAGTACAGTTTGAAATACAATCTGATGATCATGTTAGTCAAGTCTTTTCAGAAAGTCATAGAGTTGCAGATAATTTATCTAGTGGTAATTTTGATGCTGTAGAAACTATTAGTATGGGACATGATTATGATGAAAATGGGTTAATACAAAATACAAAATTAGCTACAATTGATTATATTTACGATCATAAAGCAGATAAAATGGTACCTAGAGCAACTGTAAAATTTTACAATAAAGCAGATTTAGATCAGAATGGTATGCCTAAAAAAGATGAAAATGGTGTTATTAATGTAACTCCTTATGGAGAAGAATCATATCAAGGTAATTGGATACTAGATGAATTATTTAAAGCTGATATGGAATCTTTAGCTAACACTAATCATTATACATCATATGCTAATTGGCATCAAGCATCTAAATACTCTAGTAAAGGATTAACTTTATTTGAATAAACTAAAAACTAACTATGTCCAATAACGACGAAATTAAAAAATTCAATCAACAGATTGAAAGCTATATAGCCAATAAGGCTAATAGATCAGATCAAACAGCCCAAGAAGAAATAGTTACAGATCGTCAAGGTTTTGAAGTAACTAAATCTGAAGCTGAAGAAAAAGATATAGACTACTTAACTTCTTCAGATCCTAGTGTAGATACAGAAAACGAAACGGCAAAGAAAAAAAGTTTTGGCATGCTGATGGATCAGCGTACTCAAGATCAAAAATTAGTAGGTTATAGTGCAGGACAAAGAAGTGTTGGAGAATTTATGCCTGCCGAATTAGGTATAGGAGACAGCAAGTGGGATTATGATGAATCTGGATATCTTACAGTAGATCAAGCTTTAGATATTAATAATATACGAGGTGAAAGACAGTCTAATGTTGACAAATGGGGTAATGGTATTCTTAAATTTGTCGGTAAAACATTAACTCAAACTGTTGGTGGTACAATGGGTGCTGTATATGGTTTAGGAGCTGGAATGGTTGGTGGTATTAGTAATGGAGATTGGACACAGTTTTATAACAATGGATTTGCGCATGGATTAGATGATATAGATGCGTGGATGGATGGTAAACTTCCTAATTATTATACAGATTTTGAAAGAGAAGCTAAATTTTGGAAAAAGTTAGGTCATGCTAATTTTTGGTCTGATGGAGTAGGTAATGGATTAAGTTTCTTAGCAGGAGCTGTAACAACTGAATTAATTTGGGCAAGTGGAACAGCAGCATTAACTGCTGGTTCAGCACCAGCCGGTGGAATTGCAGGTGTAGGTGGTGCAATGGGACTTATAGGTAATACTTTAAGAATTTTACAAAAAGGTAAACGTATTTTAAAAGGTTTAGACAGAGCAGCTGATGCTAAAAAAATACATACTGCAGCAGATAAATTTATTAAAGGTAAGCGTGCTAAACAAGCTTTAACTACAGTTCGACAATTATATACAGGAGCTAGTTATGAGGCTGGTATTGAAGCAAGACATCATTATAAAACTTTAAAAGAAGATCTAACTGCTAAGTGGCAGAGAGAAAATGAAAAACAAGGTAAAGGTCCTTTAACTCAAGAGGATATAAATGAAATAGAAAGGATTACTAGAAGCAAAGCTAATGCAGTATTTGGTATGAATCTAGCATTAGTAGGTGGTAGTAATATGCTTATGCTTGGTAAATTATATGGCCCAGGATTAGGTATACAAAAAGGGTTAATGAATCAAATTAGAAAGATTAATCCTAATTTTATGCGTCCTGTAAACATTACAGGCAAAACTGCTGAAGCTGCATTTAAAGGTAACAGACTTCTACAATCTATAGGAATGTCTCAAAAATGGGCAGAACGTACAAATAAATTATTTAATAGAGCGGGTGCTACATTAGGGGTACCTTTTTATGAAGGATTTATTGAAGAGGGTGGGCAAAAAATAGCTGACCTTGCAATGCATGACCATGCACTAGCTAAATACAGTGCTCCAGGTCAAAAAAATACAGTTAATTTAATAGAGTCTTTTGTAAAAGCTATGGGTGAAACTTATGGCTCAGATGATGGTATGACAGAAGTAATGACTGGTTTTATTTTAGGTTTAACTGGATTGCCAGGATATGGTCACGGTAAAGGTAATTTACTTGCTATCCAACAACGTCTTCAAAATGTTACTAAAAGAGAAGGAGTACAAGAATCTATAGCAGAGTTTTATAATAATAATTCAGACCTATTACAAGCTATTAAAGCAAATTCAGAGTTTAATACAGAAATGTATGTCTTAACTGATTTAATGGATAAAGCTTTAGTAGATAATAATGACGCAGAGTTTAAAAACTTAGAAAATGATAAGATGTATTCTTATGTTAAAGCTAAGTATATTACAGGTCAATTTGCAGATATTGCAGAAGATGCAGACTCTATTAGAAAAATGTCTAATGAAGATTTTTTAGAAATGTTTGGCTATGAAAAATCTTCTTTTAAAGATGAAAACGACATAACTAAAAGAAAAAATAAAGTTGCAGACGATGTTATAAAAAGATCTCAAAAAATTAAAGAGGCTTATGAAAAAGTAGATGCTATGAGAGAGTGGGGAAATAACCCATTAGCAGATGATACTAATGGAGTTATACGAGATGAGTTAGTCCATTCTTTAGCAACTATTGATAACGTAGCTGAAAGAGAAGCAAACTTACTTAAGAAGCTTGCAGAAATGACAGGCGGTACAGTAAAAGAAAGACAAAGAGGTCAATTAACAGATCGTGGAGCAGCTAGAACTTTAACATATACAGATCCTGTAACTGGTAAAACAAGAAAGTTTGAGCCAGGAGATTTTACAAGAGGATCTATTAAATGGGAGTATAATAAAATATTAGAAATTTTAGAAGAAGATGCTAAAGCTCCTGCTGATAAGAAAAAACTTACAGATAAACAAAGAGAAGATTATAAAAATATTGCTGAAGCATTAAAATCTGAAATTAACAGTACTGCTGGAGCAATTGATTTTACAGAATTGTCTAGAGAAGAAATGGAAATTTTAGAAGCTATGTCTCCTGCAATGAAAGAGTGGGTTGAAAAAGAAGGAGAAGTAGAAGCTACTAGAAAACTGCAAGAAGTTATTAAAGTTATTAAAGACCTTAGACATTTACGAGGAAGACGTCAAAATTTTATAAATAAATTTAATCATTTAGCTTATAATGAAAATACAAGAAAGCAGAGAGTACAAGCAATAGAAGCTTATGCAGAAACTAAAACTAAAGATGAGCAAATTCCTGGTATATTAGAAGGAAAAGCAAAAGAGCTATATATGAAATATGGTACTACTTCTAAGTTTAAAGTTACTGATGAAAATGGAAATATTACATTCTATAGGTTTAATAATCAAGGTGACTTGATGAATGATAAAACAGGAGAAATTGCAGATGCTACTATATTAGAAGGTATTAATGATAGTGATGTTCTTGAAGACTCAATTGAAGATGCAAAAAAAGCATTAAAAGCTATTAAAGCTTTAAAACAAGATAAAGGTAAAGAAATAGAAGAGTTACGAATAAAAATTCAAGATACTAAAAAGAAACTTGGAGATTTAGCAGACTTGATTGTAAAGAAACAATCAGCAAAAACTGGAGATGTAACTAAAATTTTAGATGATTTAACTTCTAGAATTAATCGAGGTAAAAAAATTCTTTTAGATCTTGAAACTCAAAGAGCAAATATTGCAGAAGAATTACAATTTTTAGAAACATTTATACGAACGTTTTACGATGTTGACAGCAATCGTATAGTTCCAATGACTGAAATTGAGAAAACTTTAAAAGAGTGGCGAGATGAGTCTGGCAAAAGATTTAAAATGAATAAAAAGGATATGGCTAATATGGAAAAATTAGAAGCCAAAGTCCAAGAAATAATGGCACCTATTATAGAGTGGTCAAAATCAAGTATTGATTCTATAAATATTGTTAATGAAAAGTTAAATGAATTACGAGAACATAAAAATCTTTTACAAAAAGTTTTATTTGATAAGTTAAGATCTCGTAAATCAAATGTATTAAAAGGACAAAAAGCTACTAATTTTGAAGAACTATATACAAATATTCTTAATGAGTTAGATACATATGTTAAAAACTTAGAATCTAAACAACAAAAACAAATACCTTTTGATACTCAAGGTAAAATACATAATCAAATATTAGCAAATCTTCCTGCTATCAAAAAAGAGTTATCAAAACTTCAAAATATGGAAGGCTTTGAAACATACGAAGGGTATAAAGAAATGATAGAGCAATACCCAGATAGCTTTCCAAATTTATATCTTAAAGGTTTAAATGTGTTAGATAAAGTAGAAGCTGCTTTACAAGATAAAAGATTTAATGCTTCTGAACTTGCTGCTACAGAAAGTGAAATACAAGACTTTCAACAAATACGTAATGATTTAGTTAGTGCTAGAGAAGAAGCTGATGTAGATAATCAAACAAATTTAGCTCATGATTTATTACAAGCTGCTAAATTACAAGATGCATATAATCAAGTTAAGCAAAAAATTTTAGAGTTAGAACAAGCTTTGCAAGACAAAGTGCGAGATACTGAAACCGTAGAAACAGAAGAAGACCAAGTAGATCCTACAGATGAGCCTTCTACAGACGACCCTGCAACTAATGAAGTAATTGATGATCTTAATAAAGTTAAACCTATTAATAAGGGAGGAAGAAGAGCAAAACCAGATAAAAATTATTCTCAAGATATTTCTATATTTGGAACTAAAGCTGCAGGAAATTGGCGAGCTGCTAAACTAACATTAGAAAAGTACGCTTTAAAAGATAAAGATGGAAATATAATATACGATGAAAACGGTAATATACAACCTAGAGAAACTCTTAACGCTCAACAAAAATTAGAGTATAGAAATGCTAAAAGACAATTAAATGCATTTGATTATTTCAGTAAAATGAAAATGAATAATCCTGATCTATCTAAGTTTACTCTTAGGCCAGTTCTTAGCGCTAGAGACGGTGATCATTTTAAAGGAAGTTTTTTTACTAACAAGGGGTTTAAAGATGAAGGTGATACATCTAATCCTCTTTCTCAGCACATACATCTAGCATTAATAGGTGAAGACGGAAAAGGAGTACGACATAATGGTGAATTTGTATATTTATCTTTACCTGCTGGAATAGATCCTAATATAAAAGATCTTAAGGCTTTAGGAGAAGCAAGAGGTTTTACAAATCATAATGGATTAAACTCACAACAAGTTAGACAAGTTTTAAAAGACTTTGCTGATTTTAGAACAAATATTTTAAATGGTAAAATAAAATCATTAAAACTTTCAGGAATGACTAGGGGTGCGTGGACATTGAATGATAATGATCCGCTACGACCTGTTTCAGGAAGAGCACTGCCAGATGGTGTTGCAGAAAAAGATGCTAAAATAATAGTAGCTACAACTAAAAAGGGAGAGAAAGGTCCCGCAAAAATATCCTTACAAGATGGTGGTCAAACAATGGATGTACCTCCAGGATTTACGTATATACATTTAGGTAATCAGTTAGCACCATTATTATCAAGACATTTAACTCAGAATGAATCAGATACAATTATAAAGCTGCTTCAAAAGTATGAAAATAATTATGCTAATCTAGTTCAAAGCGGTTTAAATAGAAAAGTAGCATTTAGGCAAGCTGAGTTAGAAGGGATGGAAACTACAGGTAAAGGCATCAAAGATATCATAGAAGGTATGGTAGACTTTGGAAAAAGGACATCAAAAAGAAATCCTAAATATGCATTTTATAACACTGCAGAAAATGGAGGAGGGTATATATTTGGTGTAAATGAGCAAGGAGCTCCTAACTTTATAAGTAATAATCAACTGCGAGCAAATGATGAAAAAGCAATTTCAAAATTAAGAAGTTGGTTATTAACTAGAAATCATAATATTGAAAATAAGAAGCTTAATAATAAAAAAGCTAAATATCTGGTTCCAGTTTTAGATGATGCTTTAAACATTGTTAAAAACGTTGAATATGCTAACTATGAAGAGTATTTATTAAAAGAACGAGGACAAGACTCTCCTCCACCTGTTATGACAAAGATGCCTTTAATATCTAGTAATATATTAGCTCCATCTTTTAGACATGTATATCCTAAATATACTATAGGACCTGGAATTAAAAAAACTGACCCTACAACAGTTAAAGAAGAGTCAATAGTTCCTGAAGTTCCTACAGAGTCTACAAAAAGAACTGAAGAAGATATTATTAAAAGTTTAGAAACAGATTTAAAAGAAGCTAGTAAAAATAATGATAAAGCTAGAATGCTTCAGATTGAGAAAGCTCTTAATGCTAGAAAGCGTAAAACAAATAGTTTAAATGAAAAGTTTTCTAAATTTAGTAAAAAACAAGCTGATGAAAAAATAGCTAAAATAAAAGAGCAGGCAAGAAAAAATAGAGAAAAGAAAGAAGATGATGACGTTAACATGTTAGCGCCTGACACTTATACTCAAGAAGATGCTCTTATTACAGAAGATCTAAAAAAAGAGATTGCTAAGGTTAAGAAAATATTACCTCAAGTTGAGTTTAAGATTGTAGATGGGTTTATAAAAGGTAATTCTCCAAATATAGTAGGGCAAGTTAAAGGATATGGAAATATCTTAGTTTCAAATCTTGGTCCTGGAGGTGTTGTATATCATGAAGCTTTTCATCAGGTATCATTATTTATGCTGCCTACAGAAGCTCAAGCTAAAATGTATAATGCAGTTAGAACTCAAGATGGAAAAGTTAACACATACAAAGGTAAAACTAAAAAGTTTTCTGAATTAACTGATAAAGAAGCTGAAGAATATTTAGCAGAAGAGTTTAGAAAATATATATTAACTGATGGTGCTTATAAACAAGAACTATACAGTCCAAAAGCTAAAACATTTTTAGGTAGAGTATTCCAAAAACTAAGATCTGTTTTAAGATCTTTATTAGGATTAGATACTAAATTAGAACCAAGCGTAGTAATGGCGCCTGTAGCAAAAGTATTTGAAGATATAAAAGCAGGAAAGTATGCAGATGTTTCTCCTATAGAAACAAAAGATTTAGACGCTGTAGCTAATATGGCCCTTCTTCCTAAGATAGGTGCTAAAGATTCTATGGATATTGTAGATGTAATGACTAGTTATTTTTCTCAAGAGTTATTTTACGGCGCAGAAACTTCTTTAAATGTAAATGATATAGAACTTTTAACTAGTCCAGAAAGAAAACAAGAGTTTACAGTTAAAGTTAACAATGCTTATGACCAAGCATTTATTAAAATATTAGATGATTTAGCTTCTTTATATACTGAATCTGAAGGAAATATACAAAGTCAGCAAGAAATATACAATACAATAGATTATATTGAAAAGCATAAAGATGAAATAATAAACGTACATAGATTATGGCTCAATACTATAGGCTTAAACTTTAGCTTAGAGTACGACATGGTTGCAGAAGAAAATGCTAAAAATAAATACATGTATGAAATGTTTAATAATAATGAGTTTTCTTCTGTAACATTAGCTCGACCTGCTGTTAAACTTTTAGTAGGTACTTTACCAAATATGGGAACAGTTAATTCAACTGGATTAACTCCAGCTGTAGATTTTAAGTTTGCTATGAATTATTTGCATAAAAATTTAGCAGGTATTACCGATCAACACGCACAAATAGCAAAACTTAAAACTTTAACTGCAAAACAGCCATGGGTTAAAGAACTTCTTAACAGATTAAATGTTGATAATGTAGATAATACAGATTTAGATTATCCAGCAAAAAGATTACAAGTTCAATTTTGGCAACAATTTTCACAACCTAAAAATAAATACAACACATTACTTTTAGATTCAGATAATAACTTATACTCTGTAGATGCAAATAAATCACAAGTATACGAGAAAATTAAATCAAATTGGAAGAATAACTTACTGTCTAAAGTAGGACAAAAAGATTCTATTGTATCTTTAGAGGAGGGACAATTTAAAATAGATATAAATTCTAAAATAGTATTTCCTAGTAAAAACAATAAAAAGTTTTCTATTAAAGATTTTAAAGAAGATAAGGTACCTTTAGATGCTATAGCATCTTTAGAATTATTTGAAGCTTTAGGCTTAACATTTTCTGATAGACAAGCTATGTTAGATCCTAACAATAAAACACGAATTCAAGGTGATAGCTTTATACAAATAATTCAAGATGCTGCAGAGCAGTTTGTAGAAAGAGTTTCTAATGACAGTGTAGCTGATATATTTGATGAAGACAATGTAGATATATCAGGAAGATTAGGAAAATTAATAGAAGCAGAATTATATTTTAATCAAGAAGCTAATGAGTTAAGGCATTTAGGAGCTGATAATAAGCCTAGACATGGTATATCACTACCAACTCATATAGATCAAGTTATGGATAGTCTGTCTCAAAATATAATACCAGATCATTTAAATCCTACAAATAATCCTTATACAGCTAACTCTATTATTATTAAAGCTTTAAATGAAGGTAAGAAAATAACTGCTCAAGTTAGTCACTTAGAAGGATCTAGAGTAAATAAAATTGGAGAGCAAGGTAAATTAATTTCTAACCTTAGCCCATCAGCTAGATTAAGTATTTATACAAATTCTATTTTAAGTGGTGTACATCCTTTGTTTAGAGCTGCAGATACTAAGCAGGAAAGAGGTATTGATTTAGGTACAGATAGTGTTATTCAAAAATTTGAAGATGCTCAAGATATTTTATTAGGATATGTTGAAGATGAAATTAACACTGTATTAGCTAGAAATTTAACAGGATACGGAAAAGACATTGTTACTTATCAAACTGAAGGGACAGATTTAAGAATTTTTAACAATATATTAAATCAAAATCCTAAACTATCTGATAATTTAGAAGATGTATTAAGAGGTGATATAACTGTAAACGAATTTTGGAAAGATAATACTGAAGAAGTAGTTGCATCTTTACGAAAATATATTGCAGACACTGCTAAAGAATCTTTACAAGTTTTTGAAGATAATAAAGCATTAGAAAAAGTTAATAGTGTTTATATAAATAATTTAATTAGTAACAATCATGCTAAAAAATTACTAGGATCTAAAAATTCTAGAACGTTAACTAAGCAAGAAGTTAACAAGCTTATGGAGATACTTACTATAAATGATTTTATAGGTTCTGTAGAGCAAACTAAATTAATATTTGGAGATCTTGCTAACTATAATAAAAATGACTTTTTTAAAAGAACTAAATTAGTTATTGGAGCAAAACGATTAGCTTTAGCTAATGAAAGTATAAATGAATTTTTAAATACAGAAGCAAATCAACGACTAGATGGAAAAGTTGTAGACGGTACAGCTAATGTAATGGTATTTAATGAGCCTATTTCAGAAAGTTTATATGCTCCAGAGTATATGCAAAATGGCGTACAAAATGCAGAAGAGTATTTAAATATGAAAGAAGCTGATGGACATGCTTTTGCTAATATGCATTTTTATAGAGAATTTTTAATGCGTACAGGAGATTGGACAAATGCTCAAGAAGAGATTTATCAAACAATGTATGATAAAGATGGTAATTTTACTAATATAATGCCAGAAAATATTAGAGCAGCTTTTCCTACAATTAAACCTCAATATTTTGGCCCACAATTAGTAAATAGTAGTCCTAGCTTACCACTGTCTTTAAAGTTTTCTTTAAGTCCTATTATTCCTTTATCTACTCTTCTTCCTGGTTCAGATGGAATACAACGTCCAAATCATTTATCTGATCTTATGAATCAAATGGAAAGAAAGTCAGATCAAATTGATATGGTTTTATTCCCATCTGCAGCAAAATTAGGACATAAGGTAAATGATCAAGGAGTTGCTCCTAATTTATATAATGAAACTGGAAAATTAAATATAATTCCTAAAGGTAAATATAATACAATATATTTAGAACATTTAGGTATACAATTAGATATATCTCAAGAAACAAAAGACAAGGTATCTAAAGGTACTCAAATAACTAGTATAGTTTTAGCTGATCAAGGTAATTCTCCTGATCCAGAAATTCAAGACGCAGTTAGTGAGTATATTAATCTTCAAAATAGTTTAGTATCTCAAAATTTTGATTCTTTGTTAAATAAATTAAATATCAAAAGAACTGAAAATCCTTCACGTCCATACAGTATTACTGATAAATCTAAGTTAATTCAAATTATACAAGAAGAAGTAGCTAGAAGAAAGTATCCTGAAAATATAGCAGAAGGTATTAATAGAGTTTTAGCTCAAGTACCAGCAGATCAAAAATTTGATATTTTAGTGAATAAATCTGATATAGAGCGTTTATTATTTTCTATGTTAGATTCTCAAGTTATAAGAAAAAAATTCAAAGGAGATCTTAGAGTGCAACAATCAGCGTTAGGATACAATGTAGAAGCTAGAACAGTTAAGCAAGAAATAGACGGAAGTATTAAATTATATAGTGGAACTAGTCTTCAAGGTTTTGACACTTTAAAGTTTTATTCTAAACAAGAAGATGGCGTTACTAGCTCTATGGAAGTATATATGCCTGCTCACTTTGCAGATTATATGCAAGCTGGTGAAAATTTAATTATAAAGCCTGATGGAGTATATGTATTAAAAGATGGTATACAAAATAAAATTGCTAACAATGATTTACTAGATTTAATAGGATTTCGTATTCCAACAGATGGTTTTCATTCTATAGATTTTATTAAAATAAAAGGATTTTTACCTAGAGAAGCCGGACCTATTGTAGTTGTTCCTGCAGAACTTACTACTAAAGTAGGTATGGATTTTGATATAGATAAATTTAGTTTATATTTTCCTTCTTATAGAAGAATGGTAAATGGCACATTAACTAAAAGAAAATATCTTAATATTTCTACAGTTAATGAGGATGGAACTTCTAGTATGACAGGATTAAAACAATACTATGATGAAATATATGGTCCTACATTAGAGTTTTTTAAAGAAATAGATAGATCATTAGCTGAAGCAGGAAGAAACAGGCCGGACAATAATGAATATGATCCTGTTATTGAAAACATGATGAAATCTATATTTGGTGAAGCTGCTTTAGACTTTACAGCAGATGAATCTGCAACTTTAATTAAAACTTTTGAAGTAAATAAAAAGTTAACTCCTAGACAAAGAGAAGATTTTGCTATATCTAAATACCTTGAATTAAAAGAAAGAATAAATGAAATACCTTCTTTTGAAGATTGGGTTAAAGAAAATAAAGATAAATCTATAGGAGAACTGAATCACCCAGGAGCAGTGCAAAATCGTATAATGGAACTTCAAAAGTTTATATTATCACATCCAACAAATTATAGAAAATTATTAGAACCTACAAGTACAGCTGGAGCAAAAGCAATTGCTGAAAATATAAGAGTCCTTAAAGGAGAGCAAAATGATGATAGTTTTGGATGGGACCAACTTTTATCATTTGCACACAAACAAAAGGTAGCTTCTAGAATGTGGGCAGGTATGGACGCTTTAGGTATTTTTGCAGTTAATAATACACACCATGTAAAAGCTCAATTAGCGGATTTAAGATTAAAAGGTCGTGCATTATATGTAGATGGGTTTAAAGGAAATGCAGATATTTCTATGGGTAAAGTCTATGATAGTACAGGAAATAGAATTACAGATACATTAGGTCAATTATTAAATGCAGCAGCAGATGTTTCTAAAGATCCATTTTTATTTGACTTAAATATAACTCCACAAACTGGTAACGTAGCTATGCTATTGATAAGAGCTGGAGTACCGTTAGATTGGACAGCTGCTTTTTTAAATCAACCTATTATTAAAAGATATTTAGAACTGACTAATGTAAATAATAATCCTTTATTAGAAGAAAAAGATAGAAAAGCATATCAAGAAGAAATTTTTGAACAATTAGAGTTAGAATATTTAGGACCTAAAGATAAAAGAAAAGATAATCCTACTACTAGAACTAGTATATATTTTAATATTGCACAATTAGAAAACATGATTCCAATGTCTGTTGAACAAATAAAAAATGAACATTTAAATACTGCTATTGACCCACAAAGTAGTCCTTTAAATATGCAAATACAAATTCTTCAAGACTATTTTAGATATCGAGATTTAGGAGATAATTTATCATCTTTAACAAGAGTAACATCATATGATACTAATCCTCCTATGAATAGACATCATGCTATTCTTTTAAATTTACAAACAGAAAAAGAATTAGCAAATAGTGAGTTTGAAAACTCTGAAAAAATAATTACTGGAACACATTTAAAAAGTTTACATAAAGCAGCATATGATTCAGTATTTATGTTTCAAGACATGTTTGAGTTACAAGATGTTATGAAAGATATGAAAGTATATAACATTATTAATACTTTAGATATGACAGAAGATCAATATTTAAAGTTTTTTGAAAAATTTGAAAATGATCTAGTTACAGCATTATTAACTAAATCATTAAATTTAGAATCCAGAATGGATGAGTTATTTTTTGGTGAAAACTCTTTAGCAAATAGAATACAAAGATTAAAATCAAGTCCTAAGTACGCTGAAAATAAGTTTATAAAAGATTTATTACCTATTATTAGAACAGATAGATCAGAAACTGATAATGTTAAATATTATTCTATGCTTAGAAGTACGTTTGAAAAAAATGTATCTAGAGATGCATTCTTTGAATTACCACAAGAGTTACAAAATGATATTATAGATTTTTCTATTTTGCAAGGAGGTTTAAATTTTTCAGATGTAAATTTATTAAGATTAGTTCCTAATGAGCTGTATGTAGATAAAGCAATAAAAATTTTAAATCTTGCTAGAGGCATGAAAGCTCAGCGAGATAATTTATTTAAACAGTTTGGAAGTTTATTTTATAGAAATAACTGGAATGATTCAGATATTGTTCCAAGATTATCATCTAAAAGATTTTCACAATTAAGATATTCTACTAAACAAGATGTAGATAAATTTGTAAATTATAAGTATATTGCAGTACCAAATAATAATGACATAGATTTATATTATAGATCTAATGAAAAAGTGGGAGGTAAGTATACATATTATAAAATAACTAAACTTGGTAATGGCAGACTTTTAAAAGAGTACATAGAACCTTCTTTAGATAATCAAACAGTTGATAATTATAAATCTATAGTATCTAGAAATAATTTACCATTAAAACCAGATCAATCTGATATAACAAATATGGCAGAAGCTAAAGTTAATCTTAAAGACAATAACAAAGCGGGATATGAAACTCAGGCAGAGATGGATTTATTAAAACAACAGGATAGAGAAAACAGTGAAACTTGTGAATAATGGCTTGTAGAGTAAAAAGAGATAAAAATAATAATGTAGTAGAAGTATATGCTGCTAATGGTGCTCCATCTATTTTATGGAAAGATTTAACTAGATTAATATATGATGCTGATGTGGAAGTTCAAGATGATACAGATGCTAAAAATAAAGCATATGATCATTATTTAAGTTTACGTACAAAAGAATTTAAAGATTGGTTTGGGGATTGGGAAAATGATCCAACAAATGCATCAAAGATTGTAGATGTAAATGGAGAACCTATGTTAGTATATCATGGGACCAATACATCTTTTGATGAGTTTATTCAAACTCATGATGATACTGGAGATTGGGGTAAAGGTATTTATTTTACAAGAGCTGTTGAATATGCTGCTGATTATGGTAGAACGATAATGCCTGTATTTTTAAATATAAAACAACCTTGGAAGCAACTAGGCATGGAAGAAATGCAAATTCTAGAAGAATTAGAAGATCAATATGATGCTGGATTAGATATTTCTGTTCCAGCAAATTTAAAAGGTAGAACAAAAACTTTTTTTAATAGACATGGTAGGGATGGTGTAGTAGTAGATGATCTTCAAGGAAGGTATAACGAATATGTAATATTTGATTCTAATCAAGTAAAACATGCTACAGATAATATAGGAAATTATAGTAAAGAAGATGATAATATATATCAACAATTAGAACCAAGTGCTCAGCATGAAATGGATGAGAAGCTTAATGATAGAATCAAAAAGTTTCTAGATGAATTAGGTATTCCTGTACAAATGGTACAAAATTTAACAGACAACAATGGCATGCCAATGAGAGGTATTGCTAAAGCTGATATGTTACATAAAATAGTACAAGTTGTTGAAGATAAAGCAGATATATCAACACTGCCAGAAGAAGCGGCCCATTTCTTTGTAGAAATCATTAAAAAAACTGACCCTAAATTATATGATAGACTATTTAACAATATAGACACATTTGCAGTATATCAAAATGTAATTGATACATATGGTAAGTTAGAAGGTTACGAAGGGAATGAAAATAAATTAAAAGATGAAGCTATAGGTAAGTTAATTGCTAATGAAATAGTACAACAACACCTAGAAAACGAAAATAAAAAAAAGCTACCATGGGTTAAAAGATGGTTAGCTGAAGTTATTGAAAGTGTTAGGAGAGCTTTTGGAAAAGTATTTGGAAATCCTTATAGAACTGCTGCTTATCAAATGATGACTAAAGAAGCATCTCAATATAAAGATGTAGTTCAAGGATTAGAAACATCAGAATCTTATTTACAAGCAGATCCTGCAGAAGCTACGCCTACAGAAACACTAAGTCAACAAGATAAAACTGTAAAAAATATAATAGAAGGACATCGGTCTATTCAATTGGATGCAAACTATTTAAAATCTGCTATTAAAGGAAATGATTATAAAATATTAAGAACTTTAATGGATCAAGATAGTGATGGTGAATTTGGTAGATATATTATAGAAGACGCTGACGGTAAAATAACTATGATTACTAATCGTACTACTGATGAAGGAACTAGGCAGTTTATTAAAAAGGTAGGTAAATTAAGAGCACAAGAAATTAATCAAAGTGATAGAGCAGCTCATGCAAGAAAAAATGGGACTAAATTTCATGGAGAAGCTCAAAATTTAATTGAAAAAATGGCTGTAGGAAATAAAGATATGTTTGAAGTAATAGAAACTACATCTAAGCCGGGGTCTAAATCTTATAAAGATATACAAAAAGCATCAGGACTAAACAATGAATTATTTAGTAACTTTAAAAATGGAGTTAGAGATTTGTTAAATACTATAGAGAAAACTCAAAATCAGATTAATAGCAAGGAAGGGACATCAGGTAAAGTGAAGATAATGACAGAGGTTAGACTTTATGATTCTAATATGGGCCCGGGGACGGGAACAGCGGGGACTGTAGATTTATTAGTTGTGTATTCTGATGGTACTGTTGGTATTTTTGATTGGAAGTTTATGACTCCTCAATTTCAATACACTGAAGGATTTGGAAAAAATAAAACATTAATAGAAAACCCATTCTCTATTAAAATGGATGGTTGGAATACTCAAATAGGAGCATATAAAAAAATGCTTAAAAATATTCATGGCATTGAAAATAAAAATATACGACAATCTCGTATTATTCCTGCACACGTAGATTATAAAGTTAAAGATTTTAAAAATAAAGACTTTACTAAAACGGATGAAGTTGAGGTATTTCAAATGAGTGATAAACAAAATCCATATTTAGCACAAATTGCTGTAGCTAGAGAGTGGGGATCTCTTCCTGGAATTAATAGGCAGTTAAATAGTTTGTATAAAAAAAGAGATAAGTTATCTAAACAAATGAAAAATGTTAAAGGGCTAAAAAGTGGAGATACTTATGCTTCAGTAAAAGGTCGTTATTTATCTACATTAAAAGCTATACAACAATTAACTGTTAAAGAAAACTTATTATTTTTAGTGCAAGATAATATAGATCATATTACTAGAATACAAGAGCATATACATAAAAATGATCCTACTGAAGATGGATATTTAACATATGATGATTTACTAAACATGTTAGAAGATTTAGTAATGTTTGAATCTTTAAATGCAGATTCTGTAGGTTATATTAATAAATTAAGAAATGATCCTAATACAAAAGATATAGCAGATGAAACTCAAGATTTGCTAGCAAAAGGCGCTAGAGAAGTTGAAACTAATATTGCATTAGTTAGAGATAAAATGTTTGAAAGACTTATTGAAGAAGCTAAAGGTATTGGTGAAAATATAGAAGAAAATCCTTTAAAATTAGGATTCTTTTCTAGAAATACTGCGCAAATGGATGAAATAGATCATCCTGTATTTAGAACAGCATATAATGAAATAAATATAGCATTTAATAAGACTAAGCAAGTAACAGATAGCATATTTGAAAATATTATGAAAAAGCAAAGTGCTGTTGAAGCATGGGCTAAAAAAAATAATATGTCTTTAGCAGATGCATTTAAAACAAAACTAATAAAAGATACAATTGTTAAAAATGAGCAAGGTGTTGAAGAAATTAAATCTAGAAATCTAGTTCCTAAATTTGGAAAAAAGTTTTATGATGAAATAAAGAAAAGAGAAGAAGCAGGAGATGTAGCTTGGTTTAGAAAGCATTTTCAATTAAAAGACAGTGCTAGAGAAACGTATGAAAGACGTAAAAAAAATAAAAGAATAGAACTTGAATCTATAAAAAATGAAAAAGAAAAAGAATCTGCATTTAAGAATTTTGACAGATTTAATAATTTTTGGGTAAACGATGATGCTTGGATAGGTAAATTTAATAGATGGACATATCTTGAATTAAAGAATCCAACTGATTTTCATTCTGAAGAGTATCAAGAACTATCTCGACCTGAAAATAAAGCTTTATTAGATTTTTACGAAATGTATCAAAATTATAATAAAGATTTTCAAAATATAACAGGTAAATCTCAACTAAGACCTGGATTTATAGCTAATCGTAAAGATGGTATAATGGAAACTATAATTAACAATGGTTTTGATGCTCATCAATTTTTTGATTCAATTAAAAGGCCATTCTTAACACACGAAGAAGAGCAAACTATGGGTGTTAGAGAAGATGGAGGTTTAGTTAATCAAATACCTATAGCTTACATGGAAGATATAAGAGATGGTAAAAATAGAGTAGACCACAGTTTAAAATCTTTAGATCTTGGAAAATCTTTGTATGCATTGTCTTTAAGTGTATACAATTATAAACATATGGCTGAAGTAGAAGCTAAAGTATTAGCTTTAAAAGATTTCTTAGTTACTAGAGTTCAAGAAACAGATACAACTATGTTTGGTAGTATTAAACAAGATGAAGCAGGACAAGCTAAACTAGAGGAGACATCACAAGAAACTTTAGCTACATTTGATAGATTTGTTAAATATTATATTTATGGTCAAAAAATACAAGACAAACGAAATATTGTAGCTGGTATAGATCTAATTAAAGTTATACCTGCATTACAATCTATATACTCATTAAAAGTATTAAGTTTTGCAGTTGTTCCAGGTATAGCAGCAAGAGCTGTTGGGGGTATTAATATGTATTTAGAAGGGATAGATGGTGTGAATTACACTAAAAAACAAATGAGTCAAGCTCATAAAGATTTTGCTACAAATTATAAAGCAGTTGTATCTTTTGCAGAGTTTTTTGATCCTTATCAATCTGGATTAAGTTGGATAAAAATGCGAGATTTATCTATGAAAAAAGCTGCTAAATATTTTAATCTTGATAATGCGTATTACCCATTAAGAGCAGCAGATGAAAATATGGATACTATGATTGCAGTAGCAATGGCAAAAAACCATGGTATAGATAAAGAAGGAAATATTCAAAGAATGGAAGATTTATTAATGGAAGATTCTAAAGCTAAATCTATGTGGGATCATTATTTATTATCTTATAATAAAGATGACGGATCATTTACTATACCAGGATTAACAGATACTGCATTTATTGATTTTAGAAGAAGAGTAAAAGAAGTTGCTGGAAAAATAAAAGGTGAAATGAGCGATGAGAATATAGTAGCTGCACAAACTCAATTGATGGGAAAACTATTATTACAATTTAAATCGTGGATGCCAGGATTAGTGTCAGAAAGATTTAAAGGTATAAAATATAATAGAATTTTAAAAACTTTAGAAGAAGGTAGATATATAGGATTTGTCAAAGGTGCAAATTGGGGAAGAGAAATGTTAGAAGAGGATAGAAAGTTTCATGTAGTTGTAGGACATACATTAAATAGGGGACTAGAAGCAGTTCAACATTTAATAGGCCTTAAAAAGTTTACAACTAATCCAGCTGAAAGAGATAGACTGCAAAAAGCAGGTAAGTGGACTGATAAAATGGAAAAAGACTATCAAAGAAGAACTGATGCATTAAAAAGAGAATATGAAAATTGGAGAAGAAATACTCCGGGAGCAGCAAATATCTCTAATCCAAATGAGTTTTTGAAAATGAGACAAAGGTCTGTAAGAAGGACTTTAGCTGAAGTGCGTGCTGTATTAATGATTTACGCAGCATTAGCAGCTATGGGAATTGGGGATGATGAAGAAGAGCTTAGAAAACGTAACTTTATGACTAGAAAATTAAATATGGTTCTTAACAGAATAGCAATGGAGTTAGGATTTACATTAAATCCTTTAGAGTTAACTAAGTTTTTAAGGGGTGGAATTCCTTTAGCAGGATTATTTGTTGATGCAATTAATGTTGTATCAAATGGTGTAGATGAAACAGGTGATATGTTAGGGTTGTGGAAAGATAGCGGACATGATAAAACAGGACCGCTATATTACACAACAAAGTTTGTACCGGGGGCACATCAATTAGGAAGGTTCTTTTCTAAAGAATTAAATAAATAACTATTTTCTGTTATAAATTCGTTTTAAAGTTTCTATATCAGATACAGGCTTGCCATTTATACTGCAATGCCCGCCAAGTTCTATAGATTCTTTCATTGTATTATATTCTTTAGTTCCTTTATCGTCTATGGCCATAAGTAACAGCATCAAGTATCCAATTAAGTCTTTGACTGTATCTTCAGTTGCATCGTAAATACCTCTATTTTTTATCCGCATTAACTTATCATCTATACGTGAGCATAGTGATTCAGTTGCGTCTAATTGGCTGAAGATATTAGCTGGATCCAAGGCGCTGTTACCATAGGCTTCATTTTTTTCTTTTAATAAATCAATGATTTCTTTTGCTTTTTTATCTAGTTGGTTTTTAAATGTTGTCATAGGTAATAATTTTTATCAAATAATTCTAGATCCTTATCAATAATACTAAACAGTTCTGCATCAGGATCTAAAGTAATACCTAAACTATTTTCTAATCGTTTTTTACGTGTATCTCCCTTATATAAGATTTGAGCTATCTGGCTATCTATATCTGCCTCATGAAATCTCAATACCATATCTTTATATTTAGCACTAAATTCTGAATATTTTCCATTTATAAATTTTGTATAATCTTTTATGTGCTTTTTTGGGATATTAAATTCAAAGTATATAAAATCTTTAAAATCTATTAATCTATTAAAATTGCTAAACTGTTGAACAGCTTCTTCAAATTTAATAAAGAGAGGATTATCAGACCAACGATATAACAATCCAATAGTCCCCTCTCCATCTTCTTTAGTGCCTATAAAACAATTAATTAAATCATTGTCATAGAAATATAAATATTTTACACCTCCTAACATAGGCATTAATAATAATGTTGATTTAGTCTTTTTAGCTACAAATAGATCAAAAAATAAAACCTCATTTATGTATGTATCTACTATTACATTCATTTTATAAGGTTTATCTTTTACAAATAATTTTTCACCTTGTACAAGTGTTTTTCCTGATGGAAATATTAATGATACAATTTGATTTTTTACTTTATTTACTTCTATTAAGTGAGTTTGACCTGTCACCCTAACAGTTCTTGCGTCTGTTACATTAAATAACATTGTTTTATCTTTAACTGTCATAAGCTATATTTAAATGTTTAATATCATTAACTTGAAGAGATCCTTCTAAATTTACTCCTATAGCATCATAAACTTGATCATATGTTTTTAATATATAAACAAGTTTAAACGTTTCAGCAAATTTACAAACTCCTTCGTAATATCCAAACTTTTCAATATATTTTTCAATAACTACTTTTTCAAAACCTGTTTTTAAGCGTTTTAATAAATTGTCTGCAGTTTTAGGTCCCACTTTAGGAATACCTCCTATACCATCTGTAGGATCACCCATTAATGCTTGTTTCCAAAGAAATCTATTAGCTTCTAATTTTGAAGTCTTTATAAATTCATTTGTTCTAAAATTAAAGTGTGTACCTGCTACTTGATATAATACATCTTTATCAGGGCTACATATAATAGTTCCACTAGGTTTTGCATGAATAGCTACTAAATCATCTGCTTCTAATCCAGTAACATGTTCCATTTTCCATTCTTGTTGAATATATTGTCTTAAAGCATAAAATATTGGAGGTTTAGATCCGCCTTTTCTATTATATTTATAAGATTTTGTTTTAGCTACATCATACCTAAAACATTTAGATAATGTCAGAAATCCTGCAAATCTACTTGTTCCGCACATATGTAACATATGAAATAATCTACTATTTAACCCTTCGATAGCCTTTTCTAATGTCGGCTTACCCATTTCGTAATATAATAAACTATCAGCGTCTATAAGAGCAATTGGCCCATTGTCTGGTAATTGCAATACATCTAGTTCTTCCATTTTTTTTGAATTAAAGAAAGGGGGGAGATGTGGGCTGCAGTGCGTTCATTGTTATCTGCAGTTTTAGTTAACAACGCCCCCGTTCACACTCCCCTTTCTTATTAATAATTAAAGTCTAGTTAATTCACCAACTTCTTTTCCACGTGTAGTCATAGCAAGATCGTGATCTTCTACAATTTTAGCACGCATTTCAGACCATTCTTCATCAGTTTTAGCTGCATAAGTAGAACTATGATATATAGAACCATT
>TARA_R110002012_G_scaffold319389_4_pt1 | contig 37183 bp, 40 predicted proteins | sample TARA_R110002012 | Tara Oceans TARA_R110002012 (sample SAMEA4396515) | marine metagenome | biome: Westerlies Biome; feature: [DCM] deep chlorophyll maximum layer (ENVO:01000326); material: water (ENVO:00002006), including particulate matter (ENVO:01000060) such as... | depth 40 m
TAGGTGTATTCTTTTTGAGTGTTCGGTTAAGTATGAGCGTAAAACGCAGGTATCAAGAACCAATATAAATTCAGAAATCTAATCAACATACATGCCAATAGAAAACGGCTCAAAATCAGACTTATCACCAATTAAATCCAATGGCTCAATTCGTGGTAAGTACAAGCGGCTATCATCTAAAATAAGTTGTAAGGCGGTTGCTAATAATGGTTCTGTTTCTGTACCTAGTGTTCCCATATTACTGTAGTTTTCAGATTGTGGAATATCTGGAAATAAACCTTGACTGTAATCTGTATTTCCAACAGCATTTAAGGATTTTAAAACCAAGGGTTGCATGGCATATAAATGCGCCGGATTTGCATTAACTCTTCTAAAATCTGGAGCATCATACAAGGTAATAGAGGCTTGAAATTTACCAGCCGTTTCAGTTCCAATATGAACAACATCTATATAAGGATCTAAACTGTTTATAACTAATTCGCTAGCAGAAGCAGATCGTTTTGTAGTTAAAACATACACTTTATTCAGGTTTAAAATGTTCAAAGGCGCTCCAGCATCATTATTTGTAAAGTAATTTGTGGTTTGCTCTACTGATAATTGCGATTGTATGTCAGTATTCCATTCTTCAGTACTAAAAATATTGCCGGTCTGGCCAGCTATCATGCTAGACAATAAAATAGCCGTATTAACAGAACCTCCAGAATTATAGCGTAAATCCAATACTAAATTCTGAATATTATTCGCTTGAAATTCACCAAAAACAGCATTTAATTGCGAATCGAAATCTCTGGTAAATCCATTATACATTAAATATCCGACGTGCTCACCTGCAACTTCAAAGATATTAGTTTTAAAAATAGGGTTTTCTGTAATAGCAGATTTTGATAATGTTATGCTTTGTCCATTTGGAGTAATAACATCATCATTTGTTTCAGGTGTTCCATTATCATCATAATCAGCCAAATTAATGGAATAGATTGTATTTTGTAATAAACTACTAAAATTGCTTGTATTTAAGGGTGTTCCATCAACTGCATAAAAAATAGTACCTCTAGAAACACCTTGATTACTAGCGCTAGAATTAGGTAGCACATAACCAACATAACCAAAAACACTATTAGAGCTATTTGGATAGCGCAACAAGCCAAAATCCATACCGTTGTTAAGCGTAGTACCATTTAACTGTTGTTCTAGCTGAATGTAATTGGAGGTTATCCAACTAAACCTATCAACTGTTTGTGGTTGGTAACGTAAGTATTCAAACAAGGCTTCTGGAGAAGCAAAACTATTTAGAAAAGCGTTGTAAGTGTCAGTATCAAATCGGTTGTTTGCTAAATCTGGCACATTTTCTTTGTAGAGATAATACGTATTTAAACCTCGCCAAACAAAATCGTTTAAGTCACGCGTGGACGCTGGATTATCATCCATATCTTCAAAACAGCCTGTAAATAGGGTAGAAGCACAAATAATAAGTAAGTAAATAGTTCGGTTTTTCATAGCAGTTGTCAATGTGGTTTTTCTATTTGTCGAAATAAAAGTAGTTACTTTATAACGTAATAAAAATTATTTGTAACAAATTAAGTTATCATTCGTCGTAATAGTAAGTAGCCAAAAACTAGCTATTAGATATTAACCACAAACTATGACACAGACAGAATTTTTAAATATTGTCATGCCATTTAAAGATAAAGTGTTTCGTTTAGCTAAACGATTGCTTGTATCTCGGGAGGAAGCTGAAGATGCTACTCAAGATATTATCTTAAAGTTGTGGAAGAATCAAGAAAAAATAAGCGACTATAAAAATATAGAAGCATTTTCAATGACCATGACCAAGAATTTTTGTTTGGATAAATTAAAATCCAAACAAGCACAGAATTTAAAAATTGTGCATAGTAATTATGAAGATCATAATGTGTCTTTGCAAAAAGAAGTTGAGGTTAATGATAGTTTAGAATGGGTAGGCAGAATCATGGAAGATTTGCCAGAACAACAAAAAATGGTGGTTCAGTTGCGAGATATTGAGCAGTATGATTATGATGAAATAGCCAAAATGCTTGATATGAATCAGACAGCCGTTCGAGTAGCATTGTCAAGAGCTCGAAAAACAATACGTGAAAAATTAACTAATACACATAATTATGGTATTAAATAACATAGAGAAATTACTTGAAAAGTACGAAAATGCTGAAACCACGCTTCAAGAAGAAGCTCAATTGAAGGCGTATTTTAAGCAAGAAAGTGTGGCACCACATTTAGAGATGTATAAACCTATGTTTGCATACTTTTCTGCTAATGAAACGGACGTGTCAACGAAAGAAATACCTTTAAAGTCAAAAACAGTTTTTAATTACAAATGGTTGGCAGTTGCAGCCGTAGCGGTAATTTCTGTAAGCTTGTATTTTAGTAATCCATTTCAAACCCAATCTGATTTAGGAACCTATGATGATCCTATGTTAGCGTATAATGAAGTGGTGAAATCGCTCGAAATGATTTCTACTCACATGAATAAAGGTTTTGAAAAAGTGAATTATTTAAATGCCGTTAATGATGGCATGTCTAAAGTTAGTTACTTAAACGAAATGGAGAATTCCACAAATAGAATATTTAAAAACAAACAATAAATACAAATGAAAACATTAAATAATATAAACAACACACTCACTAATCCAGAAAAAACACAAAAATTAAATAAATTAAAAACAAACACCATGAAAAAGTACACCCTTATTTTCGTTTTGGCACTTATAATGATGCCATTAGTTTCTCAAGCACAAGATATTTTTACTAAATACAGTGAAACCTCTGAAGTAACCTATGTATCTATTAAGCCTAAAATGTTTCAAATGTTAGCTAAAATAGATATTGATACAAACGATCCAGAATCGCAAGAATATATCAATATGGTAAATAGCATTACCAGTTTTAAAGTTATTTCTACAGGAGATAAAGTCATTTCTGCTGATGTTGCTAAATGGGTAAAATCTAGAAAAAATTCTCTTGAAGAATTAATGGTTGTAAAAGATGATGGCGTGAATATGACTTTTTATGTAAAGGAAGGTCGCGATTCTGACCATGTTAGTGAATTCCTGATGTTTGTAGACGGTATAGGAGCCGTTACAAAAGATATGGATATTAATATGAATGGAAAAAAACGTGAATTTGAAACTGTAGTTGTGTCTTTAACTGGCGATATTAACTTAAATCAAATTTCAAAACTGACCCAGAAAATGAATATTCAAGGCGGTGAACATTTAGAAAAGAAAGATAAAAAATAATTAAATTATCATGAAAATAGCAATCAAATACACCTTATTCAGCTTGTTAGTGGCTATGTCATTAATAAGCTGTAATACAGGCGAATCTTTACAAACCTATTTTGTAGATAATCAAGAAGCAGCAGATTTTGTTTCAGCCGATATCCCTACGTCAATTGTAAAGTTGGATGAATCGACTTTAACAGAAGTACAAAAAGAAGCCTACAAGTCTGTACAACGCTTAAACTTTTTAGGTTACAAAACAAGTGAAACCAATATGGTAAACTATAATGCTGAATTAGCAAAAGTTAAAACCATATTGAATGACGAAAAATATACCGAACTCATGGAGTTTAGAGATAGTGGAATGACATTTGTTGTTAAATATCTTGGTGACGATGACAGTGCTGAAGAGGTTATTGTTTTTGGAAGTTCTAAAGAAATGGGCTTCGGAATTGTTAGAATTTTAGGAAATAATATGCGTCCTGAACAAATGGCAACACTTGCTAATGCTTTTCAAAGTGCTGATTTTGATGAATCTCAACTGGAAGGAATAACGAATTTCTTTAAATAAAAACAAGTATATAATAAAAACAAAAGGCGACCATTATCTGGTCGCCTTTTGTTTTTGGGAAGGATTTTTATCTTTCTTTTTATGATTTGTTGTTAACGTAATAAAAATATTTACTAAAACCAGAAAAAACAAAACGAACAAAACACCTGAAATGGCGTAGTTTTCAAGCAAGTTAAAAGTACCAGCTACAGAAAAACCAACACCAACTATACTACAAAGTATTAAAGATTGTTTATCTGTTAGCATTTTAAATTCCTGTATAATTACTAGGTGTTATTGCTTTAAGTTCATTTTTAATTTCATTTGAAACCTCTAGAGTATCAATGAAGTTTGAAATGGATAACTGGTTTATTTTTTCATTGGTACGTGTTAAGCCTTTTAAAGCCTCGTATGGATTTGGATAGCCTTCACGACGCAAAATAGTTTGAATAGCTTCAGCTACAACAGCCCAATTGTTTTCTAAATCTTCAGCAAACTTGCTTTCATTTAAAAGCAATTTATTTAATCCTTTTAAAATAGATTTAAAACCAATAATAGTATGTCCAAAAGGAACTCCAACGTTTCGTAAAACGGTACTATCGGTTAAATCGCGTTGTAATCTGGATATTGGTAGTTTGGCTGATAAATGCTCGAAAATAGCATTGGCTAGTCCTAAATTACCTTCACTATTTTCAAAATCTATCGGATTTACTTTATGTGGCATGGCAGAACTTCCTACTTCTCCAGCTTTAATGCGTTGTTTGAAATAATCCATGGATACATAGGTCCAGATATCACGGTCTAAATCTATTAAAATAGTATTAATACGCTTTAAAGTATCAAATAAAGCCGCCATGTGATCGTAATGTTCAATTTGTGTTGTTGGAAACGAGTGGTGTAATCCTAATTTTTCTTGAACAAATTTTCCTCCAAATGCTTTCCAGTCAATTTGCGGATAAGCAACATGATGGGCATTAAAATTTCCGGTTGCACCACCAAATTTGGCAGCACTTGGAATATCATTTAGTAAATCAAATTGCGCTTCCAAACGTGTAACGAAAACTTGTATTTCTTTCCCTAAACGCGTTGGAGATGCTGGCTGACCATGGGTTCTTGCTAACATGGAAATGGACTCCCAATCTTTAGTAAGTGATTTTAATTTGTTTAAAACTTCAAAATATTCCGGTACATACACATCATTCATAGCTTCCTTTATACTTAAGGGAATAGAGGTGTTATTAATATCTTGGGATGTTAAGCCAAAATGAATAAACTCTTTATATTTTGAAATGTTTAAAGCGTCGAATTTTTCCTTTATAAAGTATTCAACAGCTTTTACATCATGATTGGTTACACTTTCAATATCCTTAATTGCAGAGGCATCAATAGCTGTAAAATTTTTATAAATAGCACGTAAATCATCAAATAAATCCGTGTTAAAATCGGCTAATTGTGGAAGTGGAATTTCGCATAAAGCAATAAAATACTCAATTTCTACTTGAACACGATACTTGATTAAAGCTTCTTCAGAAAAGTAAGGTGCTAATTTTTCAACTTTATTACGGTAACGACCATCAATAGGAGAGATGGCATTTAAGGATGATATAGACATGATAGTTGTTGTGTTTTAAAAGTTGCAAAGATACGCTTTTTAACTAAAATTTTGAAGCCTAAAGCATTAAGTTTTTCTTATTCTTAACCGATTTTACGTATCTTGTCCATGCAAATTAACTAATTATGAAACATCTTATATATGTCAGTTTATTTCTAGTTTTTCAAATGAGTTTTTCCCAATTTCATAAAAAGTCCGAGCCGTTCACACATACATACTCTATCGTTGCACGAGATTCTGTAACTGGCGAAATGGGTGTTGCAGTACAATCTCATTGGTTTAGTGTTGGTAGTTTAGTTATTTATGGAGAAGCTGGTGTTGGAGTGGTAGCTACTCAATCTTTGGTAAACCCTAGTTATGGACCCAAAGGCTTGGCATTAATGAAACAAGGTGTTTTGCCACAAGACGCTTTAAATCAATTGTTAAAAGCGGATACTGGAGCTATGTATCGCCAAGTCGCTTTTTTAAATTCCAAAGGCGAAGTGGCATCGCACACAGGTGATTTATGTATTGCAGAAGCTGGACACAGAAATGGTAAAAACTTTTCAGTACAGGCCAATATGATGTTAAATAATACCGTTTGGGATGCTATGGCCAATGCGTTTGAAACAACGAAAGGAACTTTAAGTGAACGTATTCTAGCAGCCATGAAAGCTGCACAAGCTGAAAAAGGTGATATTAGAGGTAAACAATCGGCTGCTATTTTAATTGTGAAACCAGAAACAACAGGGAATAGTTGGGAAGATACCATAATGGATTTGCGTATTGAAGATCATGAAAACCCAATTGAAGAACTGGAACGCCTAATGGGAATTCATAAAGCTTATAATTTTATGAATCTCGGTGATTTAGCAATGGAAGTTGGTGATTCTGAAAAAGCAGAAAGTTATTACTTAAAAGCGCAAGCACTTTTTCCTGATAATTTAGAAATGCAATTTTGGTATGCCATTAACTTGATAAATAATAAGGATGTTAATCAAGCTAAACCCATTTTAAAGCGAATTTATAAAGCAGATTCTAATTGGAAATTGTTAACAGAACGCTTGGTTGCGAGTAAATTATTAGAAATATCAGATGCCGATTTAATGATTATTTTGCAGCTTTAATTTTCTTCAAAATGTGCTTTGCACGAGCTTTAAAACCAGAGCTTTGCATTTGGTAGTCACGTTCTAAAATTAAAACGAGTTCTGGGTGAATCCAATCATAATTCTTTCCAAAAAGATATAAGGTATTCATGGAGTACGCTTTTGGTGCAATTTTCTCATCCCGTATCATATAATCAAAACAGATAGAAATAATGCGTTCTTGATGTAAGTTGTTTAAGTTTAATTGAATTGCATTTCGTGATTTTGAATAATAAGCTTTTGCTAAATACTCGCAAATTTTAGCAATAGGTCGGACAGCAGGATCTAGATGAACGCTGTGCATCTTTTCCGTAAAAATATCTAAATGCGGAATGAGATAGTCTAAATTTTCACCACACATAAACTCTAAAACCCATGCAGCTCTGCAGGAAATTTTATCATCAACCAAAAAGAGAATATCCAATAACTTCGGAATTAATTCCGGATTCTCTATCACTAAATTGGCATAATGCATCCGTTTTTCTCGCGAATGATTTACATAATTTAATTCGGTGTATAGTTGGTCTGTAGTCACGGGTTTTTCTTATTTTTGACATATAAAATTACACAAAATGAAAATAGTAAAGAAAATTCTGATTGTTTTATTAGTCGTATTTGTAATTGCACAATTTTTCGGACCAGAAAAAAACACAGGTGATATGGCTAGTGTTGAACCGTTTCTAACCGAAACAAATCCACCAGAAGATGTGGCTGCCATTTTAAAAGAAACCTGTTTTGATTGCCATAGTAATAACACACGTTACCCTTGGTATGATAATATTACACCTGTAAATTACTGGTTAGCTGAACATGTAAATGATGGTAAAAAACACTTTAATGTCTCTGTTTGGAATGACTATTCCGTGAAGAAAAAAGACCATAAATTAGAGGAGTTAATTGAAATGGTAGAGGAAAAAGAGATGCCTTTAGAATCCTATACATATTCACATGGTGAGGCTAATTTATCAGATGAACAGATAGAAAGTGTGATTAATTGGGCTAAAAACGTGCGTATAATATATGGTTTAACACCAAAACCAGAATAGTATTTTTCTAATTATTTGATGACTAAAAAACTAGTAATTATTGGTTGCGTTTGGCCTGAACCTAAAAGTTCGGCTGCTGGTAGTAGGATGCTTCAAATAATGAATCTTTTTCATACAGAAAATTACAACATTACGTTTGCTACAGCTACAGCAAAAACGAATAATGCGTTCGATTTATCAAGTTTAAATATTCCTGAAGTCGCCATAAAACTAAACGATTCTAGTTTTGATGATTTTATAAAATCTGAAAAACCAGATATTGTAATGTTTGACCGCTTCTTAACTGAAGAACAGTTTGGATGGCGTGTTGCTGAAAATTGTCCGAATGCTCTTCGGTTATTAGACACCGAAGATTTACATGGCTTACGTAAAGCGCGGGAATTAGCTTTAAAAGATAACGAAACCGATTTCAAAAAATATTTAGTAAACGACACATCCAAACGGGAAATTGCCAGTATATATAGATGTGATTTAAGTCTTATTATTTCTGAAGCGGAAATGGAATTGCTAGACACGTATTTTAAAGTAGATAAAAGTTTACTTCACTATTTACCGTTTTTATTAGAGTCTGTTACTGAAGATAGCATTACTAATTTACCTGATTTTAATTCAAGAGTAAATTTTATTACCATTGGGAATTTCTTTCATAAACCTAATTATCAGTCGGTTTTATTTTTAAAGGAAGTTATTTGGCCTGGCATTCGAAAACAATTGCCACAAGCGGAACTTCATATTTATGGTGCGTATGCCAGTCAGAAAGTAACCCAATTACACAAGGAGGCTGAAGGTTTTTTGGTTAAAGGATTTGCTGAATCGATTCATGACGTCATGCAAAAATCGCGAGTTTGTTTGGCGCCTTTACAGTTTGGAGCAGGTTTAAAAGGAAAGCTAATTGATGCTATGCAAAATGGAACACCATCTGTTATGACTACCATTGCTGCGGAAGGCATGTTTGGTGATTTAGAATCTAATGGATTTATATCAGATTTCCCAGAAACCTTTGTTGAAAATGCGGTGGATGTTTATACAAATGAAGTCATTTGGAAAACCAAACAAGCAAATGGTTTTCAAACCATTAATAAACGTTTTGATAAACAGATTTTTGAATCTGATTTTATTAAAGTCATAAATCTCATAAGGGCAGATTTATCAAATCACAGGCAAAATAATTTCACCGGACACATGCTACAACATCAATCACTTCAAAGCACGAAATTCATGAGTAAGTGGATTGAATTAAAAAATAAATAAGCACTTCAGAAAATTTCCTATAATTGATACGCTTTTTCATAGCTTTGCGCCTTTAAAAATAACATCATGATTTCAGTAGATAATTTAGCAGTAGAGTTTAGCGGTCACACCTTATTTAGTGATGTGTCATTTACCATAAATGAAAATGATAAAATTGCCCTTATGGGTAAAAATGGTGCCGGAAAATCTACCATGATGAAAATTGTTGCAAGTGAACAAAAAGGAACGCGTGGCAATGTACGATTTCCTAAAGATGCCGTTATTGCTTACTTACCGCAACATTTATTGACAGAGGATAATTGTACTGTTTTTGAAGAAGCGTCCAAAGCATTTGCGCATATTTTTGATATGCGAGACGAAATGGATGCTTTAAATAAAGCATTGGAAACGCGTACAGATTATGAATCTGATGAATACATGAATATTATTACCAAAGTGTCGGATTTAGGCGAAAAATATTACGCATTGGAAGATGTTAATTATGATGCCGAAGTTGAAAAAGCATTAGGTGGTTTAGGTTTTAAGCGCTCCGATTTTTCACGACAGACCAGCGAATTTAGTGGTGGTTACCGTATGCGAATTGAGTTAGCTAAAATGTTGCTTCAAAAACCCGACTTAATTTTATTGGATGAGCCAACCAATCACATTGATATTGAATCGGTTATTTGGCTGGAAGATTTTCTCCTAAATAAAGCCAATGCCGTTATGGTTATTTCTCACGATAAAGCCTTTATTGATACTATTACCAACCGCACGATTGAAGTCACTATGGGTCGCATTTACGATTACAAAGCCAACTATTCTCATTATTTGCAGTTGCGTGAAGACAGACGTGTGCATCAAATTAAAGCGTTTAAAGAACAGCAACGTTTTATTGCAGATAATATGGCGTTTATTGAGCGTTTTAAAGGGACATTCTCTAAAACGAATCAGGTGAATTCCCGCGAACGCATGTTAGAAAAACTGGAAATTATTGAAGTAGATGATATTGATACGTCTGCTTTAAAACTACGATTCCCTCCAGCGCAACGTTCAGGTGATTATCCGGTTACTGTAAAGGATTTATCTAAATCTTATGATGATTTGGTGGTATTCAAGAATGCCAATATGTCTATTTCTAGAGGTGAAAAAGTGTCTTTTGTTGGTCGGAATGGTGAAGGAAAATCAACCATGATTAAAGCTATTATGGGCGAAATTCCTGTGAATGGAACGTGTGAATTAGGACATAATGTGAAAGTGGGTTATTTTGCTCAAAATCAAGCCTCCTTATTGGATAAGGATTTAACTATTTTTCAAACGGTTGATGAAGTGGCTCAAGGTGATATTCGGACTCAAATTAAAAATATTTTGGGTGGATTTATGTTTAAAGGAGATGACATTGACAAAAAAGTAAGTGTGTTATCTGGTGGTGAAAAAACACGACTAGCCATGGTAAAATTGCTTTTGGAACCTGTGAATTTGTTAATTCTGGATGAGCCAACTAATCACTTGGATTTAAAATCTAAGGACGTTTTAAAAGAAGCGCTTTTAGATTTTGATGGCACGTTAATTCTGGTATCTCACGATCGTGATTTTCTTCAAGGCTTATCACAAAAAGTATTCGAATTTAAGGACCAACGTGTTATTGAGCATTTTGAAACCATTGATGATTTCTTAATTCGTAATCGTATGGAAAATCTGAAACAAATTGATTTAAAGAAATAATTAGTTACAGGATTTTATAAATTTTAATGTTGTTCCTATTTCGTTTTGTTTGAAGACGAAATAGGAATTTTCTGTGTAAATAACTATCTTTCAATCCCTCTACTAATCTTTTTAATCCATAACATGAAAAACACATTCTTCAAAAGATTGGTTTTACTGCTGTTTATAGCCGTAATTTCCATTCCAGTTCAGTCTCAAGTTACATCCAAACAAATTGATTCAGTCGTTAATTATGCCATGTCTAAATTCATTGTGGCTGGAACAGCTGTTGCAGTGGTAAAAGACGGTAAAATTATTCATGAAAAAGGGTATGGTGTAAAATCCATTTACACTAAAGAGCCAGTTGATCCAAATACTAATTTTGCCATTGCCTCCAATAGTAAAGCGTTTACAACCGTTGCTTTGGCCATTTTAGTAGAAGAGGGTAAACTGAATTGGGACGATAAAGTAAAAACGCATATTCCAGAATTTACCATGTATAATCAATATGTGGAAGATAATTTTAATATCATCGATTTAGTAACGCATAGAAGCGGATTGGGTTTAGGTGCTGGCGATTTAATGTTTTTCCCACAAGGATCTGATTTTACGATTGATGATTTATTAGCCACTTTTCAACATTTGAAACAAGAATCCGCCTTTCGTACCAAATGGGATTATGATAATTTATTGTATCTCGTTGCAGGTGAATTGATTGCTAGAAAAAGTGGCATGACTTGGGAAGCGTTCATAGATTCGCGTATATTTCAAAAAATTGGTATGGATAATTCCTATGCGTCTTTAGCTGAAATTCCGAAAACTGGAAATGTTTCAGCATCACACTCTACAGAAACTGGAACCATTCGCATCATTCCAACGTTTGAAGACATGATTAATGGTGCAGCTGGTGGTATTTTCTCTAATGTGAATGATATGTCGGCTTGGATGATTTTACAATTACACGCTGGAAAATATGGCGAAGGGTTAAAGAAAGAATTATTTACCAAAGCCAATCATAACGAGATGTGGAAAATCCATACGGTTATGGACGCGAATACCAATCCACGATACAATAGTCATTTTGCTGGTTATGGATTAGGTTGGTTTCTTACAGACGTGAAAGGCAATATGCAAGTAGAGCACACAGGTGGTTTACCAGGTATGCTATCAAAAGTCGTTATGATTCCAGATATGGATTTAGGTATTGTGGTGCTTACTAATACTAGTAATGATGGAGGCGGTTTATTTTCAGCAGTGACACAAACGATTATTGATTTATACCTAGAACTAGACGATTTTATGTGGATTGATAAATATTCGGCGTACATGAAATCCAATGAAAGTGGCGCAAATGCCGTTGTTGAAAAAGTTTGGGATTCTATTGCGAAAAATGATCAATCTAACATAAAAACCAAGAACTATATTGGCATGTATGAAGATGTTTGGTTTGGAAAAATGGAAGTGTTTATGAGGGATAAGCAACTTTGGATTAAAAGCCATCGTTCGCCATTATTAAATGGTCCTTTACAGTTTTTTAAAGATGAAACCTTCGCTGTTAAATGGGAATATCAAGATATGAATGCTGATGCGTTTGTTATGTTTACTGCTGATGATAGTGGAAAAGCGAACGGTTTTACTATGAAAGGTATTTCGCCAAATATCGATTTCAGTTTCGATTTCCAAGATTTGGATTTAAAACGGATTGATTAATGGTTTCGGCTATACGAAGAATCCGAAAGCGACTATTGGAGCAAAACCGATTTAAACGCTATATTTTCTATGCTGTAGGTGAAATATTTCTGGTGGTTATCGGGATTTTGTTGGCACTTCAAATCAACACGTGGAGTAAAGAAAATCATAATATCAAATTAGAAAAAGCGCTTCTAGAAGATTTTAAATCAGATTTTATCATTCAAAAAGAATTGATTTACGAGCAAATTGATTATGAGATAGGTATGATGGCTCAAATAGATTCGGTACGTCAATTTATGAATCCGAATTTCAACAAAGCAACCTTGCCACAAAAACTTCATGAATTAACAGCACGACATACTTTTAAAGCCAATCGCGCCACATTTAATAATATGATAACCAGTGGCAGTGTTAATTTAATTTCCAACGCGAGTTTACAAAATACGATTGTCCGTTATTTTCAACGTTTGGATTATGTGGAATCCGTTGTAAATAATAATTTGTTCATGGTGGACTCTAATTTCGGAAAATTCACCTCAAATAATGCTATGGGTTTTCAAATAGATAAAACCGGCAAATTTGTGGATGCCATTGAATTTACCAACGAACAACGGTATTTATTAGATATGCAATTGCGGTATAGAAATAGCGCTTCAGAAAGCATCAAGCTAGTAAGTGAAGTGCTTTTAGGTTTAACCGATGAACTGATACATACCATTGATGCGGAAATAAGGAAATAGTCTAAAGATTTTTTATCAATTGAATAGCTTCTCGAACACCTGTTGTTGCAGGTTTTGAAATAACTGTTAGTATATTTTTCCCTTCTATCGCTGGTTTGGGATCAATAAAATAGGTTGGTGTATTTTCAGGCACATAATGCATGAGGCTCGCAGCTGGATAAACTTGCATACTGGTTCCAATAATAAGTAATATATCAGCAGATACACAAACGTCTAAGGCTTTTTCTATCATGGGAACAGCTTCTCCAAACCACACAATATGTGGTCGCATTTGGTAACCGTTTTGGCACATATCACCAAAGTTGATATCTGTTTTCCAGTCAATAATGGAACCGTCATCAAACGTACTTCGCGCTTTTAATAATTCACCATGTAAGTGAATCACGTTACTACTTCCAGCACGTTCGTGTAAATCGTCCACATTTTGAGTAATAATGGTGACTTTAAAGTCAGTTTCCAAATCTGCTAAATCTATATGTGCTTGATTGGGTGTTACGCTTAACAGTTGTTTTCGTCTTTGATTATAAAAATCTAAAACCAATTCCGGGTTCACTCGAAAACCTTGTGGTGAAGCCACTTCCATAACATCATGACCTTCCCATAATCCGTCGGCATCACGAAATGTTTTAATCCCACTTTCTGCGCTAATTCCGGCTCCTGTTAATACAACAATATGTTTCATAGACCTTAAAAATATAAAATTGTGTACGAAATTCATATAATAATACGTTTCCGTTTTCAGATACTAGTTTAAATTGTAAATTTATGGCAGATATAAAAAATGTATTTATGAAGAAGTTTTTTTTAATGGTTGTGAGTATTTGCACATTCTTGGTTATTTCCAATTGTGCAAGCGATGACAATATTAGCGAATTAGAGTCTAAATTGATTTCTACAACATACACATTAAATCCAGTTTCTAATCCAGCTATTATTGGTGATGCACGCATGATTAAAAATGAGGATGCATCTGTTACCATAGAAATTAAACTCTCCGGGACAGTACCAGGAGAATCACATCCAACTAATTTACGCCTAAATACTGCAGCCGAAGGAGGAGCAGTAGCAATAAGTTTACAACGGTTGAATGGTACAACAGGAAGAAGTACAACCACTTTCTCTACGTTAGATGATGGTACTGAAATTACTTACGAAGATTTGTTAGAGTTTGATGGTTTTATAGATGTGAGATTTAACAGTAGCACACCAGCTATCGTTTTAGCACAAGGTGATATTGGTCAGAACGAATTAACAGGTGTTTCAAAAACATACACATTAGGCTCACGTGATATTCCTGAAATTAGTGGAAACGCCAAATTTTCCGAACGCAAGAATGGTGAAGCTTTAGCACGTATTGAATTAACGAATGCTATTCCAGGTACTGAACATCCTGCCCACATTCATTTTAATACAGCTCTTGAAGGTGGTGGTATTGCTTTCACATTCAATACTATTGATGGTGATTCAGGCTTAAGCCGAACCAATGTATCTACTTTAGATGATGGTACAGCATTTGGTTATGCCGATTTAATAGCTTTTGATGGTTATGTAAACGTGCATTTAAGTCCAACGGATTTAGGAACTATTATTGCTCAAGGTGATATAGGTATTAATGGTTTAACTGGCGAATCGGTTGTTTATGAATTAAACGAAGTTGATATACCTGAAATTCAAGGAACAGCTACCTTTTTTAAGCGTGAAAGTGGTGAGGCATTGGCAGTTTTAGAAATTGAAAATACTATGGCTGGCAATTCACATCCAGCCCATATTCATGAGAATGATTTAACCACAACAGGTCGCGTTTTATTGACTTTCAATCCAGTTGATGGTGAAACAGGTATGAGTCAGACCAATATTATTCAATTAGATGATGCCACACCTTTTGGTTATGATGATGTGCTTGAAGTTAACGGTTATATCAACGTGCATGAAAGTGCTACCAATTTGGCAACCATTATAGCTCAAGGCAATATTGGCGTAAATGTGGATAATTAGAAAAAGCGAAATTACACTAATAAAAACCTGATGCAACGGCAGGTTTTTCTTTTTTACCAAACATGATTGATTTACAATTACTAAACCATTTAGAAGGTTTTTTAACCGATAATAGACGCGAGAAATTTACTCGTGTTTTATCAGGACGCACCAAACATTTTACAGTTGCCACAGAGGACGTTTACCAGTTACACAACACAAGTGCTGTAATTAGGAGTTGTGATGTGTTTGGCATTCAAGAAGTCCATATTGTTGAAGAAGTAAATAGTAAACGTATTGATAGCGAAATTGCTATGGGAGCGCAAAAATGGGTGGATTTAAAACGCCATCATCATGTTAAGGATGCCATAAAAACCCTGAAAAAAGATGGTTATCAAATTATTGCTACCACACCACATACCAACGATTGCGACTTGCATGAGTTTGATGTTACCAAAAAATCTTGTTTTTTCTTCGGAAGGGAAACGGAAGGCTTATCGCAAGACGTCTTGGATGCTGCAGATGGTTTTCTAAAAATACCGATGGCTGGATTTACGGAGAGTTTGAATATTTCAGTGTCTGCGGCAATCATCTTGCAACATGTAACGACCAAATTAAAACAAACCGATATTGTTTGGCAACTGACTGAAAATGAAAAGTTTGAAAAACGTTTGGATTGGATTAAGAAAACGATGAAAAGTTATGATGAGATTGTAGAGCGGTATTGTGAGGATACGAATTTATAGTGAATTAAAAGAGGCAATTAAGCATTTATAAAAATTTGTTTTCTGTTATTTCCCAATCATACATATAACCAAATTCTGAAAGTAATTTTGGTTTAGCGATGAATTTTATAATTTTATTTTGGGTTCTTAAATATTTTATCGCTTCTTCCTACTACGGCTCAATACCTTATATTCCTCATAACATTCGCTAATAGCGTCCAATATTTGAAGATCGTTGGCACTGTTTATAAAATCTGCTGAATAGTTACATTGACGGACTATTTCGTCTAAATCCACACGGTCTACTTGCAATAATACGGTTAGCATTTCCCGATCAAAACGAGAAGCTAGGAGGTTTCTAATTTCGTCATCTTGTTTCATCTGTTTGAGTTTTTTCATCTCATTCGGATTTTTGCCAAACATTTTATAAAGGAAATCGGCAGGATTAAAAATAGCACCTAATGCTTTAGTAATAGCATTACTGCGGTTTCCGGCTTCGTATCCTGTAGACGGTAAACCAGAAATACTATAACGGTAATTATTATTGATTGGCACATTCATGATATCCACTTCCAGTATTCCTGTTAAACGGAAATCATTAATAACGACTTCTTCTAAAGCCAATGCTAATTCGTTTAATTGTATGGTAGAAGTTCCAAATTTAATCCAGTCATTCGTAACACGAACTTTTATGGATTTAAAACCTAAATAGGAGAGGTGAAGGGTGTCATTTGCTTTGGCACGTAAGGTAAATTCACCATCAATATTAGTCGTTGTACCAATAACTTGGGTTAAATTTACAATATTAACACTCTCCATAGGTTCTCCTTGCGATGCGTTAACAATTATACCTTTTACATACGTTTGATCTTGTGAAAAACTAACAGAAATAGTAAAAAGGGCGATAAGTAGGAATAGGTAGTGCTTCATGCTGGCTAATTTAACCAAAAAAGTACTAAACAAAAAAATAGATTTCTTATTTAGTACTTTATTTGGCGTATTATTAACAGTTGCTGTTAGCGTCTAGAACGTCTTGGTCTTTCTGTACCCGAATCGTTACTAGATTCTGAACGTCTTGGTTTAGAATCGCCTTCGCTTCTTCGGCTTTTTCTGTTTCCAGAATCACCACCACGATCACTGCGTCCACCACTTGAACGACGTTCGCCTCTTGGTTTGTCATCACGTCTTTTTCCACCAAAACCACTTCCGCCAGATCGACGTTTGTTTCTGCTAGTTCCTTGACCTTTATCTTCACTCACCTCTACATTTACAAAACGACCATCATGTTTAAAATCTGTGAAGAATGCTAATACTTTTTCTTGTAAACCTTTATCGGTTGTAAAGAATGAAAAACTTTCTTTTACATCTACTTTAAACACGTCATCACGACCTAAATCTAAAACCTCTTTTAAGAAATCTTTTAGCTTCATCCAGTCGTAACCATCTTTACGACCTACGTTAATAAAGTAGCGTGTATCATTGGCGTTGCTTGTGTAACCACGACCACCACCATCGCTATCGCTATCATTTCCTCGAGATTCTGTTACGTTCTGAATACGTGATTTTTGGTAATAATTAAAGAAACGTGTAAACTCAACAGAAAAGAATTTCTTGATTAATTCATCTTTAGACGTATCTTCAAAAAGCGCATTGATATTCTCTAAATACTTATCAATTTCGTGATTGATTTCTGTATTGTGAATTTTATTGGCAAGCGACATTAATTGTACTTCACAAATTTCCATGCCATCAGGAATGTCTTTTTTTATGAAGTCTTTTTTTATAATGCGCTCAATACCTCTTATTTTACGAACCTCACTTTTAGAAACAATAACCATGGAGATTCCTGTTTTTCCAGCACGTCCAGTTCGTCCAGAACGGTGGGTGTACACTTCAGGTTCATCAGGTAATTGGTAATTAATTACGTGAGTAATATCATCCACATCAATACCACGAGCAGCAACATCTGTTGCAACAAGCATTTGTATTTGTTGATTTCTGAAGGATTTCATGACCAAGTCACGTTGGTTCTGACTTAAATCGCCATGTAAAGCACCTGCACTGTAACCATCTTCAATTAATTGTTCAGCTACTTTTTGTGTATCACGCTTTGTTCTACAGAAAATTACAGAAAAGATATCTGGATTCGCATCTGCTAAACGTTTTAACGCAGCATAACGATCGCGTGCATTTACTAAATAGTATTCATGTGTTACTTGACTGGTACTTTCATTTTTATTTCCTACAGTAATTTCTATAGGATTTGCCATGAATTTCTTGGCAATATTGGATACTTCCTTTGGCATAGTAGCCGAAAATAACCAGGTATTTTTATCTTCAGGTGTATGGGATAAGATGTCTGTAATATCTTCTTTAAAGCCCATGTTTAGCATTTCATCGGCTTCATCTAAAACAGCATATTCTATTTTAGAAATATCTACCAATCTACGCTTAATCATATCTTTCATACGACCAGGAGTAGCAACAATAATTTGTGCTCCGCGTTTAACCTCGCGTGCTTGATCAGTAATGCTTGATCCACCATAAATAGCAACAACATTTAAACCTTTACAGTGTTTACCGTAGGCTTTCATTTCGTTGGCGATTTGTAAACATAGTTCACGTGTTGGCGACAGGATTAAACCTTGTGTTGTGCGACTATCCATTTGGATTTTTTGCAACATTGGGAAACCAAATGCGGCAGTTTTTCCTGTTCCAGTTTGCGCTAGGGCAACTAAATCGGTGTCTTTTTCTAATAAAATTGGAATTGCTTGGGCTTGAACATCACTAGGAGTTTCAAAACCCATGTCAGTAATAGCTTGTAAAAGGTCTTCATTAAGACCTAAATCTTGGAATGTGTTCATTCGTGTTTAATAAGTAATCGATTATGTTTTGTAGTGTTACAAAAGAAGTGAATCGACATACTTAACCTAAACTTCTAGTAACACATCCTCACCCTGAGGAATAATTTTAACAGAACATCGGGTTCTGCCAAATTTCGTGCAAAGGTACACAATTATTTGGAATTAAATCCCGATGATGGTTGGAATATTAAGTATGTAGGCTAGGATAGGGGTTTAAGATAGGTTTTTCCTAAATCTAATGGGTGTTTTATTTTTCAGGAACTCTTTTTATAATTAATCGAATTTGTCCCATGTGGTTGGCTTGATGTTCCATAACATGATACCAAGCCCAATGATTATTCATACTAGAATTTTTGACTTTTGAATGTAACCACTTGTCATCTTTGGTTTTTAATAGTCTTAAGGTTTCTTTTCTAACATCATCCCAAATATCTAGATAATAACGAATAGGCTTATTAACTAATTCTTTTCTAGCTGGTTCTCCTAGTTCTAAAGGTAGTAACCACGTGTCATTTTCTTCCTTATTAAAACTCCTGTTTTCAAACGTGTATAATTGGTAATATTTTTCGGTAGCTGCCAAATGTAAAATCATGGCTCCAATGCGGTTTGCATCGTCATCTAATAAAAAATCGACTTCATTTTGATTTAAATTTGCGACACTACTGGTTACACGTGATTTTAAATCTTCTAACATGGAAACTATAACACCTGTTTGTGGTGAATAGCCTTTAGGAGTTTCAATAACATTTTGAGCTTTTAAATTACAATTAAAGCTTACTCCTAGGATTGTTAGTAATAATATGAATTTTTTCATGAGTGGTTTTTTTAAGATGTCTTTTTAATATTAATTTTTAAACAAATAGCTAAAGGATAGATTAACCATTTCTAAATTAAATTTTACCTAATACATTTTTTCCGGTAATGGCTATACTTGATAGCACTCCAGAAAACAAAGCGCCTGCAACACCTGCGGTTACGATGTCTTGTCCTGTTAGATAAAAGTTTTTTATGGGTGTTCTTGGCTTTAAAAATGGTTGTCTAAACCTAGAAGGACTATGGTCTAATCCGTAAATTTCTCCCGTTTGATAGTTAACAAAATGTTTGGTTGTTAATGGTGTGGATAATTCCTGACATACTATTTTACCTTCAACTTGTGGCAATTGTTTATATAATTCTTTGAGAAGTCTGTTGGTAATATTTTCTTTGATGGCTTCATAATCTGTACCTCTTTTTTTCCAAGACGTTCCTTCCCATTCCTCAAAGGTTTCATACGGAATAAGGGTAATGATGTCTATGGAGCTTTTTCCTGGATATCTATTTATCCAATCAGGATCTTTAGCGCAAGGAAACGAAATATATACCACAGGAAAGGGTTGTGATAAATCGTTTAAATAATTTTTTACACAGGAATCATGATCGCCTTCAGCGGGATAAATCCAGTAATTTTTTTTCGGAATTTTGAGTTCTTCTGGAGATCCTTCCAACCCTAAATATAAGCTTACATGCGCTACAGATGGTTTAACTTTTTGTAACTGATTAAGCAGTAGGTGTTTTTTAACACTAGTTTCAGGTAATAATTTGGTATAAGTTGTTGTGATTCCAGCGCTACTAACAATGTTTTTAGCCTTAAAAATGTAGCCATCTTTCATTTCCACACCAATAGCTTTATTGTCTTTAACAACCACTTCTTTAACTTCCGCACTGACTAATATAGTGCCTCCTGCAGCAGCAATAACAGGATCTATGGTATTTACAATTTGAGACGAACCACCAATTGGGAAACTTCCACCTTCAAAATAATGTCCAGCCACAGAGGCATGCATGGAAAAACTACTTTGTTTTGGAGGTAATCCGTAATCGCCATATTGACCTGTTAATACTTTTATTAAGTCTTCATTATCGGTTATGGAACGCAGAACCTCATAGGTTGTTTTGTCTGAATATTTATAATAAGTTAGTTTTAAATACCAACCAATTAAGGTGTTTAAAAATGGCGGAATTGCTTTTGTTAAGTAGTAGTTCCTGCTTGTTTTGGCAGATTTAAAAACCGTATCTATATACGTGTTTATAGCCGTTTCTTCTTCTGGAAAAGCGGCAATCATATTTGCTTTAAAATTTTCTACACCTTTAACGAAATTATAGTGTTTATCGCCAATAATAATACAATCATAAACGTTACCCATATCTGCCCATTGCAGTTTGCTATCGCTTACATAATCAAATATTTTTCGTAAAACACTATTTTCACTTTGCACATTTCCTATGTAATGAATTCCCACATCCCATTCAAAACCTTTACGTTTAAAAATATGTGTAAAACCACCAGCTGTATAATGACGTTCTAAAACCAAAACTTTTTGCCCTTCTTTTGCTAAAATAGCAGCAGTTGTAAGTCCGCTCATTCCAGATCCTATAATAATGGTATCGTACGTTTCTTGTAATTGTGGTTTTTGCTTATAGGATTGAATCATGAAATATATTTTCAACCAAAATACTATATTTAGAGGGATTTTTTAGTTTCCAATAGCGTATTAATTATTATAATTATTATCGCGTGTTTTATAAAATATATTTTAATGTGTTTTTTTGCGAAGAAATTCGGTCAACAATTTAGTGGCTTTAATTGGTTAACTAATTTGTGTAAAGGGTATTCGTGTTTCTTTAATTCGGATGCTATCAGGTGAATTAAATTCTCAATTTCTAAATCTAAATCTTCACGACAATCAATTACATCTTGAGTAAATGTCAATTTCATACCAAGTAGATTTCTAACGCTCTTGATATCTAGTATTTGATAGTAGTCATTTGCAGGTTTGTTTTTAATATTAATAGTTGGAATATTGGTTTTAACTAATGGAATAATGTTGATGTCGTTTTCTAAAACAGCATCTCTAAATCGGTGAACTTTTTATTTATTTTGTTATAGTTAAAATATCTGCCTGCTAGGAGGTAGGAAAGGGGAAACTTATCGGTTTCTTATTTTGAAGCAGACCAATTGAATACAGTCCAAAGTCTATATCAAACTGATATTATAAAATTTAATCATTATCAATTCAATTGTTTATACGTAGATCTACGTAATTTTAACAAACATTAATTTTCTATTCCAATTCCTAATTGGCTATTGTACTCTTCGGTAGGGAAATGTCCTTGAGATTTTAAAATCCGACCATTTTCACCCCTTTGCCAGAGTTCATATCCGCTAACTTTAACTTTATTACCTGTGCCTCCAGGTCCAGAATTTGTGGCTGTTAGTGTCCAATGAAATTCAGTTCCTGTTGCTTTGGTTACAAGACTGTCATAACTAACCACCATATCTGGAAGGTCACGCATAAAGCCTTGTGCCACGTCTGCAATTTGTGCTCTTCCAACGGCAGGTTTGTTTTCGTTTAATTTTAGTGAACCGTTTTCTTCAAAAAACATGGCAACAAACTCTGGACGTATGCCACTCCACACTTGTGCGTAACTCTTTGCAAAAACCTCTAAATCAAATTTTTTCAGCGTTTCTGGTAAGGGTGTATTTGTGAATGAGATGTTAATGAATTTCCATTCACCATTTTCTTTTATTAATGTAAAATTGTCAATGTTATTTGTTCGTGGAACTCCATAAGAGTGTAGGATAGCATCAGCCCAAACAAAAGCGATTTGGCCTTTATTTATAAGGATTTTGTATTCATTCACGGGTTCGTAGAAGGGCTTCCGTTCCCGATTTTTTTGCGTTTCGAAATAATCGTCAATTGTGATGACGGAATTTTTCGAGATTCCATCCCGAATTATTGCACTTGCCAAGTTTGCCTTGTCTGAAACTATGGAATCCAACGCTTGAAAGTCAGAATTGCCTACAAGCATCAATAATTTTTCTACAAGAGCTTTTACATCCGCTTGATCTTGCGTCCATTGTTGCTCTGTTTTGACCGTTGTTTTAGACTCTGTTATTATTTCGTGTTCAACTTTCTTATTTGATGGGTTATTACAACCGAGAAAAAGTATGATTAAGGTGGATGCAATAACTGAAGTTCTAATCTGGATTGTATTTTTCATTTTGATTGATGGGTTATTACTTGTTATTTTTTTTAGCTCTGTTTTGTCCTGCTCTAAATCGGATAGTATATTTTCAAGTTGAGTAAGCTCTTCGTTTCGTTTATCAGTTTGGTTTTTAACTGTATTTAGTTGTATTGAAATTATACCAAATCTTGGTAACGTAGCCAAATTGTACAAAACGTAATTGTGTAACTTAAGTTAGCCTATTTTTTATATACATTGTTAGCCACTGGCATTTCTTTCACGTTGTATTGAATGTCCGTTATTTTTAATTTTAACCAAGTCCATTTACCATTTTCCAATTCCCAACTTGCTTCGCATTCAATAGGTATTTTAATTCCATTCCGTACTTCTGTTCTTGTTGCAATCACAGTCCATTCAGTCGGTTTGATTGCGTTTGAATCTTGATAGCGCATTGCTACGAATTTTTTAAAATTTCCATCTTCATCAAAATGAAATTCTCCTGAACCTTTAGTCCCTTTATATTCCATTGTTGCTCTGGCAGAATAGTCGTCTATAGTCTCCCATTTTATATATTGACTTAAAGATGCTGAAGGATACCAAACGATTTCAGCCAAATATCGTTGCAAAGCTGCTTGGTTTACCTTTTCATCATTTTTTGCATTTGCAACAGGAATAAGTGAAAGAAGTTTAATTATCATTTCGCCTTTACCATCTTCAAATTTGTCTCTACCTACTACACTCAATATTGAATTCATTTCAGTATCAATATTCCAATTGAACGCTGGCGGTTGAATAGTAAAATATTGTTCTGCCATACCATTGTTCCAACTTGTTTGTTCGGGTTTCATCTTGAGTTGTAGTTCTTGAATTAAATGCACATTAGAAATCAATTTCTTTCCGATTATTCCGCTATTAGTCAACCATTTTTGAACAACTGGTGGTAAATAAAGCAATGATTTTTCGCTAACAATCTCCTGATTTTTGAGTTGCGAATTTTCAAACAGACTTAATCTTTCTCTTTTGATTTTATTGTTAAAGTTGAAACTTGAATATCCAATAATTGTCGCCAATAGAATAATGACGTTTGCTACCGTACCAAATTTTGCGTCAGACCAATAATTAAAAATCAACACCTGCGAAATAATCACAGCCAAAAAACCGCTTAACCACCAATAGTCCGAATGAATAAGTATTAAAATGATTGTAATAGCAAAAAGTAGAAATGTCAAGAACCAAAATATTCCGTAAGTCTTTGAAATTGGTAGTGAAATCGAATCAAATTCAGATATCCCAAATGTCCTGAAAAATCCAAATAAATGGATAATTCCGTGTATTCCTATCAATATGATTAAAGCTATTCGCATTGTTTTTTTTGCTTGTGGCCAACAATTGGATATAGATAATTGTCTATATCCAACTTATGTCTACACCAAATCTAATCAATATCAATAACTTCCCAAATACGTAGTTCTATGTAAATTTAAAGGCCATTCAAAAAATCAACCAGCTGTTGTACGGCTTTTCCACGATGACCAATGCGGTTTTTTTCGTCTAACGATATTTCAGCAAAGGTTTGGGTGTAACCATCTGCTTTAAAAATAGGATCGTAACCAAAACCTTTGGTTCCAGATTTGGTTTCCGTAATATGGCCCTTGCATATCCCTGTGAAGGTTTTTAAAGAACCGTTTAAGTTTAAAGCAATAACGGTTTTAAATTGGGCGTTTCGGTTGTCCTGGTTTTCTAAATTAGTAAGTAGCTTGTCCATATTATCGTTGGCATCACGTTGCTCGCCTGCGTAACGAGCGGAATACACACCAGGTTCGCCTTTTAAAGTCTCAACTTCCAAGCCTGTATCGTCAGCAAAACAGTTATAGCCATAATGGGTTTTTATATAATTGGCTTTTTGTATGGCATTTCCTTCAATGGTGTTTTGGGTTTCTGGAATATCTACCTCACAGCCTATATCTTTCAGACTCAATAGTGTAATGTGTTTGGGAATTAACTGTTGTACTTCTTCCAGTTTATTTAAGTTGTTTGTAGCGAAAACGAGTTGCATATTCTATTATTTAATGTAATTTTAGCTGATAGCAAATGTACTTTAAAATCTGGAATCAGATAAACTTAAACCTCTTTATGCGCATCACGTTTTTTCTTTTTACTATCTTCTTTTTAGGATGTTTTTCAGTAAAATCGCAAATTTTAAAGAATGTTGATTCTTCCAAAGTTTTTAAGGCTGTAGATAGTATGTTTATAGATCGGGATTTAGAAAATTATTCCCTGCGTTTGTTTTCCAATTATAAAGTAAAACGCTTTACACTTCGCGATAATGATTCAAAAACACGCTTTATACCTAATAATCCGTTTGGTGTAGGTTTTGGATTTGCTAGTCGAAAAATAGTAGTAGACATTGCCTTTAATTTAAAATCGGGTAAGGAGGAAGTTACCAACCGCTTTGATTTGCAAGGCACCACTATTATTGGTAAAAATCATTTTGTTAATTTTTACGTGCAAACCTACAAGGGTTATAATGTTAAAAACAATTATAACGAACCAGCTGTTTTTCGAGCGGATATTAAGTCGGCAACCGCTGGTTTCAACTATCTATTTACGCTATCTGAAATTGAATTTTCTTATGCTATGCTTAAAGCAGGTGTGTCAAAACGAAATAAAAACGTTTATGTAACGGGTGGTTTGGGTACATTTGCTGTTTTCGATTATTTTTCTGGTAGTGAAACTATTTTATCAGATCAAGGAGCTTTGTATTATAATAATGAAGCCAATATTAAACGTTATAGCTCCAGCGGAATTGGTGTTTTAGCTGGTTTTATTTCTGCTTTTATGTTGCCTAAAAACTTAATAGCCTCCTTTAATGTTATGCCTGGAATTGCTATAATGAATAAACAGGTAACCATTACAGATGATACATACAGACCTTCCAATCCTATGTTATATAAAATTGATTATACGGCTGCTTTGGCTTATAATGCAGAACGTTATTATGTGAGTCTAATTTATAACGGTAGTGCGTATTCTACAAGTCTGGATTTTGATAATAAACAACTTTTTAGTTTAAGTAAAGCTAAATTGGCTTTTGGTTATAAACTGTGGGCTAAAAAGAAAAATAAATAGTTAATCCTTTTATAAAATTTGCCTAAAAACACTAAATATTTGGTATTTTTATGGAAATGATATTTCTCGTGAAGTAAAATATGATACATATCATTTTAAGTGAAATATAAAGCCATTAAATTTGAAAAACAACAATCCTAAAAACGTATAATTATGACAATAAATTTTCAATATGTAAATCTAGATACTAGTGACGCTTTAACAACCTACACAAAAGAAAAACTACAATCCCTTATAAAAAAATACGATTGGCTAATTAATTGTGATGTTCAGTTTAAAAAAGAAAACAGCACGAAAGAGGAAGGCTTTATTTGTAGTATGGAATTAAGTTTACCAGGACCAAGAATTTATGCAATTTCTAACGAGAAAAATTTTGAAGCATCGGTAAAAGAAACCATAAGCGATTTAGAAAAACAACTTAAAAAACGCAAACATACATTTTCTACTAAATAACAAAATATCTTACCTATGGTGATACGGTTCGTTTTTTAGTATGGTAAAGGCACGATAAATTTGCTCCACCATAAATAACCGTATCATCTGGTGAGAAAATGTCATTTTTGATAATGACAGTTTGCCTTGGGCTTTTTCATAAACCGCTTCTGAAAATCCGTAAGGTCCACCAATAACAAAAACTAATTGCTTAATTCCAGAATTCATATACTTCTGTAAATATTCTGAAAACGCAACAGAATGTAATTGCTTGCCATTCTCATCTAATAAAATAAGCGTGTCTGTTGGTAAAAGTTTCGCTAAAATAAGTTCACCTTCTTTATTTTTTTGTTGCGATTCGCTTAAATTTTTAACCTTTTTTAAATCTGGAATTATTTCAAATTCAAATTTTATGTAATGAGATAGTCGCTTTTGGTAATCGTCTATCAAAGCTTGTAGCTGTTTATTATCCGTTTTGCCTATAGCAAGAAGTTTTATAGTCATGGGCAAATTTATTGATTTTCTCGATATTTACCGCTTAAAAATAATGGTATAAATGCTATGGCTAATAGCGTACGCGTGAACCAAGTGAATAACTTAAAAAATAATTTGTTGTGGATTTTTGCAACAGTAATATTCAGTGCAATCATACTAGTGGATTTATAGTTCCGACGATTATGGCATAAAAGTGTTACATAAAGATAATTTGAAATTAAAAACAATGCTCGTAGTGCCCATTTGCTACATTTGTTTTGAAAATTCCATAGCTTTTATTGCTTTTGTTTGTCAATGTTTTTTGCCAGTCATTTTTATGTTTGGACCAATCAGTATCCTTTAAAAGCTTTTTGGCAGAACTATCAGAAAAATGTGAGCCTATAAGAAAGAATTCACCATCTGGCTTAATAAAAACCGTTCCATAATGACTTCTAAATTTAAAGAAATTATTTTTGAAAAACCCGTTATCTATCACCCAGTTAAAATTGGAGTATTCATGTGTAATACCATTATCTTCATCTACCATATAAAATATTTCAGAATTGAATCGGTCTTCAAATTTCTTGAGACACTTATTACTTTTTACAACAAACTTTTCACGACTTTTATTAAATGATTCTTCATTAAAGCTAGCATGTTTAATATTAACGGTTTCATTGGAGTCCACAGAAACATTATGTACAGTTTCCATGTGCTTTACATGATTTTTAAATGCTGTTTTGTAGGGGAAAATAGTGTCGTAAAATTTAATAATTAGTGTTTTATTAGGAGTAATTTCTTCTTGGGTATCACGCATTAATAATTTTCTAATTTGGTTGTAAGCCGTTTCGTCTATTTTGCCAAAGTTGAATTTAGGGAGTACTTTATATATTATTAAGGAGTCAACTTCATATAAATTGCATTTAAATGCTTCTAATTTACATTTTTTAGAATATGCCAAAGCATCTATAGATTGCAGGTTTTCATCTATATAAACTACTTCTTGAGAAAAAATCATCAAGCTTATTAAAACTGTTAAAAAAGTCAGTACTATTTTTTTTGAATTCATTAAGAAGGTTTAAGTAAAAATGCTATATTTTCGTAGTGCCTAAAATACTAAAAAATGATAACCCAAGACCAATTTAATACAGAAATAGAATTAATAATTACAAATGCCATTCGTGAGGACGTTGGTGATGGCGATCATAGTTCATTAGCTTGTATTCCTGCAGAAGCTACTGGTAAAGCAAAGCTCTTGGTTAAAGATAACGGGATTATCGCAGGTGTAGAATTGGCAAAAAAAGTATTTGCTTATGTAGATAAAGATTTAAAAGTAGAAACACTTATTACAGATGGAAGTCCAGTAAAACATGGCGATATTGTGTTTTATGTGGAAGGCTCTTCACAATCAATTCTAAAAGCCGAACGTTTGGTGTTAAATGCCATGCAACGTATGAGTGCTATTGCAACAAAGACTAAAGAATTTGTAAATTTGTTAGAAGGTACGGGAACCAAAATTTTAGATACCCGAAAAACAACACCTGGTATTCGTGCACTGGAGAAATGGGCTGTTAAAATTGGAGGAGGTGAAAACCACAGATTTGCTTTATATGATATGATAATGCTTAAGGATAATCATATTGATTTTGCTGGAGGCATTACCAAAGCCATTGAAAAAACCAAGCAGTATTTAAAAGATACCAATCGTGATTTGAAAATTATTGTGGAGGCTAGAAATCTTGACGAGATTGCAGAAATTTTAAAAACAGACGGTGTGTATCGTATTTTAATAGATAACTTTAATTATCAAGATACCAAAAAGGCAGTTGCTCTAATTGGTGACCAATGTTTAACGGAAAGTTCAGGTGGTATCAATGAACAAACCATTAGAAATTATGCCGAATGTGGTGTTAATTTTATTTCGTCAGGCGCTTTAACGCATTCTGTTTATAATATGGATTTGAGCTTGAAAGCTGTAAAATAATCACCAAAAGCATAAAAAAACAAATAACATCCATGTCAAAACCTGTAGAAGATAAATTGGCTAAAATTCCCGTGGTCAATCTGTTGGTTAAATTTTTAAAGAAAATTAAACTACCAGGTTTGGAAGGTTTATCTTTGTATGATTTGTTGGAACTTTATACTATTGGTATTGTTAAAGGTGCTTTAACCACACGTGCCAGTGCTATTGCCTTCAACTTTTTTACAGCTATTTTTCCGTTTCTATTGTTTGTGTTAATCGTTATTCCTTATATACCAATAGACGATTTTAAAATAGAATTTCAACGTTTCTTAAATTCATTTTTACCACCAAGTACTTCCGAATTTTTCTTCGCTAATATTTTTGAAAACATTGATAGTACAGAGCGTGGCGGTTTAGTATCCTCTGTGTTTTTAGTTTCTATAGCCTTAATGGCAAATGGAATTAGTGCCGTTTTTGCTGGTTTTGAAAGCTCGTATCATGAGCAATTAACCCGTAACATTTTTAAGCAATATATGTATGCATTAGGTGTGGCATTAATTTTGGCTTTTTTGTCCATTATTACTGTCGCTATTTTTGGGTATTTTCAAATTTATATTATGGGAAATCTGGAAGCTTATGGATATGTAAATAAGGAAAATACGATCTTCTGGATTCTCATAGGTAAATTTGTATTTTTTATTGCCATGATTTATTTAGCAACGGCTACCTTATATTATTTTGGCACTAAAGAAGGAAAGGCATCCAGATTCTTTTCGGTGGGTGCTTTATTTACCACCTTACTTATTATTTTAACATCCTATTTATTTGGCGTTTATATCGAAAATTTCTCAAAATATAATGAGCTTTATGGCTCAATTGGTGCGCTTTTAATACTACTTTTTTATCTGTGGTTAAATAGCAATATTCTCCTCATGGGTTATGAATTAAATGCATCTTTGAATCGTTTAAAAAAGGGCGTGTAATATGAACCATTTTTTTGTTGATGTTATATTACCAATCCCTCTTGAAAAAAGCTTCACGTATCGCATTACACCTGCGGAATCGGAGTTTATAAAAGCTGGTATGCGTGTGTCTGTTCCGTTTGGGAAAAGTAAAATCTATACGGGAATTGTTCTAGCTATTCATACCAATGAACCGTTGATTTATGAAGCTAAAGATATTCATCAAATTCTAGATGAAACACCTGTTGTTACCCAAGCGCAATTTCGTTTGTGGGAATGGATGTCCAATTATTATATGTGTACCCTTGGCGATGTTATGCGAGCTGCACTTCCTGGCGCTTTTATTTTAGATAGTGAAACTATTATATCTAAAAATTTGACATCAGACATTAATGAGGCCGAGTTAAAAGATGACGAGTTTTTAATTTTTGAAGCCTTACAGCATCAAACGTCCTTGAAAATTCAGGATATTAGTAATATTGTTGATAAAAAGAATGTGCTACCATTAGTGAAACGCTTGTTAGAAAAAGAAGCGATTTCTGTTCATGAAGAAATTTTTGATAAATATAAGCCCAAATTAGTACGGTATGTAAAACTTCAAAGTAAGTTTCATAACCAGGGCGCATTACAGGAATTGTTAGAAGAATTAAGTCGTGCACCCAAACAACGTGATGTGGTAATGACACTGTTTTCATTAACAGCAAAATCGAAGAAACCCATTCCTGTTTCCGATTTAACAACAGCCAGTAACAGTTCGTCAGCTATTGTGAAATCCTTGATAGATAAAGACATTCTGGAAGAATATTTTGTACAAACGGACCGTGTGCAATATGACGATCAAGAAACAGAGGGTTCCAAACATTTAAATGATGCGCAAGAAGTTGCCATGAAGGATATTTTAGAATCTTTCGAAAATCAAAATATTGTTTTGCTTCATGGTGTTACGTCATCTGGGAAGACTGAAATATATGTCAAACTTATTGAAGATGCTTTAAAACAAGGGAAACAAGTCCTGTATTTATTACCCGAAATTGCACTAACTACACAATTAGTAACACGATTACAAAACTATTTTGGTGAGCAAGTGGCTGTTTTTCATTCTAAATATTCGTCCAATGAACGTGTTGAGGTTTGGAATCAGGTATTGAGTAATTCGCCTAAAGCACAAGTTATTTTAGGCGCACGATCATCTGTATTATTACCATTTTATGACTTAGGGTTGGTTATTGTAGACGAAGAGCACGAGCAATCGTACAAGCAATTTGATCCAGCTCCACGTTATCATGCACGTGATACAGCTATAGTTCTAGCCAGTATTTTTAAAACGAAAACTCTTTTAGGTTCCGCAACTCCTAGTTTGGAAAGTTATTATAATGCGCAACAGCAAAAATACGGTTTGGTGGAATTAACTACCCGTTTTAATGATGTGATGATGCCAGATATTGAATTAGTTGATATAAAAGACAAGCAGAAACGTAAACGGATGAAAGGTCATTTCAGCGATAGGTTGATTGAAGAAATGACGGAAACGCTAGAAGATGGTCATCAAATTATTTTATTTCAAAACCGTAGAGGCTATTCGCCAATAATAGAATGTCAAACTTGTGGTCATTCGCCACAATGTCCAAGTTGTGATGTCAGTTTAACCTATCATCAATACCGCGATCAATTACGCTGTCATTATTGTGGTTATCACAGCGTGATGATTAAAAAATGTGGCGCATGTGGTAGTGTAGAATTAGATAATAAAGGCTTCGGAACAGAACAGGTAGAGAAGGAGGTAAGCATACTCTTTCCAAATCATAAAGTGGCACGTATGGATTTGGATACCACACGTGGAAAATATGGTTATGAAAAAATAATTAGCACGTTTGAAAATCAAGAAGTGGATATTTTGGTTGGCACACAAATGTTAACTAAAGGATTGGATTTTAGAAACGTGAAGTTAGTGGGTGTTATGAACGCGGATAACATGCTTAATTTTCCAGATTTTAGAGCACATGAACGCAGTTTTCAATTGCTATTGCAGGTTTCAGGACGTGCAGGACGAACTGATAAACGTGGTAAAGTGTTGATACAAACGTATAATCCACATCATAATATATTGCAACAAGTATCTACCAACAATTATTTGCAAATGTTTAAAGAGCAAATGGATGATAGGTATAATTTTAAATATCCACCCGTTTATCGCTTAATTAAGATAACTTTAAAACATCGGGATTATAATAAAGTAAATGTTGGAGCCGATTGGTTTGCTAAATCTTTAAAGCAAGTTTTTAAACAGCATGTTTTAGGACCAGAATTTCCGCCTGTTTCCCGAATTAGGAATCAGTATCATAAAAACATATTGGTTAAAATTCCAAATAAGCAGTCGCTAGCTAAAACTAAAGCAGCTATTTTAAAAATAAACACCAGTTTTTCGAGTGTAAAGGATTTCAGACCCATTCGTGTGATTCTGAATGTGGATAATTATTAGAATTAAGAAATTAGTAAGCAAAAAAAATCCTGACAATTAAGTCAGGATTTTTTTTTAAATATTGTTTAACGCATCGACCAGTTGGGTCTTTTTGTTTCTACTCAAAGGAATTTCATAAGCACCCACTTCAACGTTTTTGCTATTGAAACGGTCTACTTTGTCCAAATTCACAATATAAGATTTATGAATTCGTAAAAATTTCCCTTCGGGTAATTCGTGTTCAAAAGCTTTCATTGTAGAAAGGACTACAAGGCTTGTATCTTCAGTAACTAATTTCACATAGTCGCCAAGAGCTTCAATCCACTTAATGTCTTTAATATAGACTTTACGTTTTTTTAAGTTGCTTTTTACAAAAATGTGTTCACCTTCGGTTTCGTTAAAATCTAATTTAAGCTTGTGTTGCTCAACAGCTTTATCAACAGCTGTATTAAAGCGTTCTCTGGTAATTGGTTTGTGCAAATAATCTGTAGCATCATAATTAAATGCTTTAAAGGCATATTCGGTTTTACCAGTTACAAAAATAATTTGGGGTTTGTTGTTTAAAACATCCAGCAATTCAAAACCATTTAAAACGGGCATTTCAATATCCAAGAAAATGAGGTCTACTTTATGGGTATTTAAGCCGTTTTTGGTTTCCAACGCACTATTGTATTCGGCAATTAAATTAAGAGATGGGTGATTTTCAATTAATTTAACAATCGAGAGACGTTGTATCGCGGAGTCGTCAACTACTACACAGTTTAATGTCATAACATTTTGTTTTATTTCGGTTAAGATATCGACAATAGTACAAAAAATTCGGTTAAAAACCAAATAACATCGGCGAAACGTTTATTTTAACATTTCCTTAACAAAATTTATTTAAATATATAAAACATTAATATTGTTTGGAATTAAGTTGTAATATATGAAATAAATAATTACTTTTGCACCCATTTTTAACTATAAAATTTAGATTTTTATGAATCATTATGAAACTGTTTTCATCTTAAATCCCGTTTTATCTGAAGTTCAGATAAAGGAAACAGTACAGAAATACGAAGAATTTCTTGTTTCTAAAGGAGCGAAGATGATATCCAAAGAGGATTGGGGCTTAAAAAAATTAGCGTATCCAATTCAAAACAAAAAAAGTGGTTTTTATCACTTATTCGAATATCAAGTTGATGGCGAAGTTATCAATCCATTAGAAGTAGAGTTTAGACGTGATGAGCGTTTTATGCGTTACTTAACTGTAGCTTTAGATAAGCATGCTGTAGCTTGGGCTGAAAGAAGAAGAGTTAAACTTAAAGAAAAAGCGTAATTATGTCATCTATAGAACAACAAGCAAAAGGAAAGAAAGACGGTGAAATTAGATATTTAACACCGTTAAACATTGACACGAATAAAGCGAAAAAATACTGTCGTTTTAAAAAATCTGGTATCAAGTATGTAGATTATAAAGATGCAGACTGGTTATTAAGATTCGTAAATGAACAAGGTAAAATATTACCAAGACGTTTAACAGGAACTTCTTTAAAGTACCAAAGAAAAGTATCTGTGGCTGTTAAAAGAGCACGTCATTTAGCATTAATGCCATACGTGGCCGATTTATTAAAATAAAATACTCATAACAATGGAACTTATATTAAAACAAGACGTTGAGAATCTAGGATTTAAAGACGATGTTGTAACAGTAAAGAACGGTTATGGGAGAAATTTTTTAATTCCTCATGGTCAAGCTGTTTTAGCTACAACTTCAGCAAAGAAAGTATTAGCTGAAAATTTAAAGCAACGTGCATTTAAAGACAAGAAAATTATTGATGATGCTACTAAAATTGCTGAAGCAATCAAATCTCTAGAGATTAAGATTACTGCTAAAGCTACTGAAGGTGCATCAGCTGGAGATAAATTATTTGGTTCAATTACCAAAGCAGATTTAGTTGAAGCTATTGAAAAAGAAGGACACACTATTGACAAAAAATTCATTAGTATTACTGGTGGTAGTATTAAGCGTTTAGGTCAGTATGATGCTGTAATTCGTTTACATAGAGAAGTAACTGTAGAATTACCATTCGAGGTTATTGCTCAAGCATAATTAGCATTTTGCACAGTACAATAAAACCGTTTAGACTGGCTCTAAACGGTTTTTTTAATATCAATTTTTAAAGATTATTAGTCTATAATTGTTGCCATGAGAATAGTATTACTACTTATTTTTTCAGTCATTTTTTCCTGTAAGGAGAAAGCGAATAAATTACATGAAACATCTAGTACATTAAAACCTTCAGCCTTAATTGAAGCGTTTCAATATCAACCTAATGCATCACCATGGATTAGTGCACATCGTGGAGGAGTAGGTTTGGTTAATTATCCAGAAAACTGCTTGGAAACTATTAAATATGTAAATGATAGTATTGCTGCCGTTTTTGAAATTGATGTTGCTAAAACCAAAGACGGTGTTTTGGTTTTAATGCACGATAATACATTGGAACGCACCACAACAGGAACTGATAAATTAACGAATTATACCTTTGAAGAACTTCAAGCTTTTAATTTAGAAGATGATTTTGGAACGGTTACCAATTTTAAAATCCCAAAATTTGAAGATGTTCTTAAATGGTCCAAAGCCAATAATGCTATTTTAACTATTGATATTAAGAAAAGCGTGGATGTGGCCGAAGTTATTCAAGCCATACACGACTATCAAGCCGAAGATATTTCTGTGATTATTACCTATGATATGGAACAAGCTCGTAAAGCATATCAATTAGCACCCGAATTATTATTGTCCGTTTCTGCTAGAAATCAGCAGGAATTAGATTGGTTATTAGCATCCGAAATTCCAACCCAAAATATGATAGCATTTACAGGGACCAAATTGTCTGATTCCAGTCTATATAAAAAAATGCATAAAAAAGGCATTAAAACAATGTTGGGAACACTTGGTAACTTAGATAAACAAGCAGAAGCCAAAGGCGATTCCTTATATATAAAATGGCGAAAACTAGGTATTGATGTTTTTGCAACTGATAGACCTTTTGAAGTAGCCAAAGCTTTAAATATTGTAAAAAATAATTAAATAAAAAGTACTCATGAAATACGCAAGATTAACCAAAGAACAATTTGAAGAATTACATCAAGAGTTTATAAATTTTCTGGCGACACAGTCCATTACAGCAGATGAATGGAGCGACATAAAAACGAATAAACCAGAAGTAGCTGAACAGGAATTAGATGTGTTTAGTGATTTGGTTTGGGAAGGTGTCTTAAATAAAGTGGTTTATATTGAACATATATCGCCACAGCAAATACACCTGTTTCATTTAAAAGATGAACACATGCAACTGATAGCTGTGAAATTGAAAAATCCAATAGATTTAACCACAACAGATGGTTTTAATTGGTTACGAGAGAATTTAATGGATGATGATGTAGAATTTCTTCAAGCTAAAAAAGAGTATTCAGAAGATAAAAATACGGACAAATTTCAACTCATTCAACAAGGAGGTGTCATTACCAAAGGTGAGTTGTTTCAGTATTTAGATAAGTTGATTAATTAATTTTAAAGCATTGTTATTGCAAAGAACAACAATAGGAGAGATGTGGCAACATCTATTATTTGCGTTCTAGGTGTTTTTTTGAAGAGATTACTACATTTTTTAAATGAAAAAGCTCGTAATGACAGCTGATTATTAATTATTTTTGTTGAAGACTTAATTTAGAGTATAAATCAGATTTCCACTTTCGTGGGAATGTAATAAAGAAATACCTGCTTTTGCAGGCATTAATTATGGCACAAAAACCAAGTATACCAAAAGGCACACGCGATTTTAATCCAGAGCAAGTAGCCAAACGTAATTACATATTTCAAACCATACAAAAGCAATTTGAAACCTTCGGATTTCAACCAATAGAAACACCGAGTTTTGAAAATTCGGACACGCTTATGGGGAAATATGGCGAAGAAGGTGATCGACTGATATTTAAGATTTTGAATTCTGGTGATTATTTGAGTAAAGTAGATGATGCCTTATATATTGAAAAAGATTCTAATAAAACAACAGCTAGTATTTCTGAAAAAGCTTTGCGTTACGACTTAACCGTTCCCTTTGCACGATACGTGGTGCAACACCAAAACGAGATTGAGTTTCCGTTTAAACGCTATCAAATGCAACCTGTTTGGCGTGCAGATAGACCACAAAAAGGGCGTTTTAGAGAGTTTTATCAGTGTGATGCCGATGTGGTTGGATCCACTTCGTTATGGCAAGAAGTGGAATTTGTTCAATTATATGATAGCGTTTTTTCAGCTTTAAAATTGGAGGGTGTTACCATAAAAATTAATAACCGTAAAATACTATCAGGTATTGCTGAAGTTATTGGAGCGAGTGATAAACTGATTGATTTTACAGTAGCTTTAGATAAACTCGATAAAATAGGCGAGGAGAAAGTGAAAGTAGAAATGCTGGAAAAAGGAATTTCTCAAGCAGGAATTGATAAATTACAACCTTTGTTTACTTTGTCTGGCGACTTCAATTCGCAAATAGAACAGTTGAAAACAATTTTGAGTTCATCTGAAGAAGGCAGAAAAGGAATTGAAGAGTTAGCATTTATTGATAAAGCCATTTCAGAATTAGGTTTGCAAACAGCCAAATTACAACTGGATGTAACTTTAGCACGTGGTTTAAATTATTACACAGGTGCTATTTATGAAGTATCTGCACCAGAAGGTGTGAGTATGGGATCCATAGGTGGAGGTGGTCGTTATGATGATTTAACTGGAATCTTCGGACTCAAAGATGTTAGTGGTGTTGGTATTAGTTTTGGACTAGACCGCATTTATTTGGTTTTAGAAGAACTGAATTTATTCCCAGAAACAGTAACTAAAAATATTGATGTACTGTTTATTAATTTTGGTGAAGCGGAAGCGCTATTCAGTTTAAAGGCTATAAAGCAGTTGCGCTCTCAAGGTGTAAATGCCGAATTATATCCTGATTCTGCCAAAATGAAAAAGCAAATGAATCATGCCAATAAGCGTCACATCCCTTTTGTGGTTTTAGTTGGTGATAGCGAAATGCAGCAAGGCAAGTATACCTTAAAAAATATGATTTCTGGTGAACAGTTTGAATTGTCTCTGGATGCTTTAGTTAATAAATTAGCTTGAAGCTAACACGGTTACGAACATAAAATTTATAGTGCAAAAAAGCCCTGAAAACAAATTTCCAGGGCTTTTTTATGATTACTA
>TARA_R110002012_G_scaffold104238_1_pt1 | contig 37059 bp, 25 predicted proteins | sample TARA_R110002012 | Tara Oceans TARA_R110002012 (sample SAMEA4396515) | marine metagenome | biome: Westerlies Biome; feature: [DCM] deep chlorophyll maximum layer (ENVO:01000326); material: water (ENVO:00002006), including particulate matter (ENVO:01000060) such as... | depth 40 m
CTTGTGCAGTGACATTAAAGTTTGCCCACAACAATGATTATTTCCCTTAAAGTTTGCCCACAACAATGATTATTTCCCTTAAAGTTTGCCCGTAACTCTATTTTATTGCGCAAACCACAATCATTTTTACGCGTAGGCTTTTAAACAAACTCTGTGTAATGAGTTAGGCGTAACTGGGAGAGGAGCCTAAATCTATAAAACAGTCATCGCTCTGTAAAGCTCAGAATATATATTATTAAGCTTATTGGCCCTCCATTTTCTTTTTATTATAGATAGCTCTGTTTTGTGTACTTCGCATTTGAAAGAATCGTACCAACTAGATTTAAAATAACAAACACCATATTGGAATATCTGATCTTTAAAACATTCTGAGCAATAACTAACAGATGGTTGCCAAATATTACAATTGTCTAATACAAATTTATCATTGAAAAATGAATCACTATTGAAGAGGTTTTTATATATCGAAGTAAGATCAAGGTGACTCGGTACGTAGAAGCAACCAACTGCGGGCAATCGATTTAAGATATATTCATAAATCAAATTTTTAGGATATTCAGCTAATAAGTTCTTAGTGCTCACTTTAGGAAAATTATTCCAATACCCATTGTAAGAAATTACCCAACCTAATTCCTTTCGTCTTAATGAACCAATATCTACCATAGCGTTCCTAATAATCAGGCTATGAAGAGTCTCATCTGGAAGTGGTAAAATCATTGCGTTACTTATAGTAATTAAGAAAACTTAATAAGGCCCAACTCAATAAAACCCACCTTATAAATTGATCAACCAATCTAGCCTTGAAACCCTGGAGCTAATATCATTGAGCCAATATCTTCCAGTTCGTGCCTATTCATTAATTGATATTGATAAGTCAAAGGATCAAGAGAGGCCTGTAGAGAGCAATCAACATGAAGGTCCTGAAGTAAATAGCCAGCAAGAACTTCATTTGTTTTAATGTTTATTACAGGCTCATCATTAAGCCCAAGATCTAAGCGCAAGCTTTCTTGTTGTTGATGTCTTGTATGAGGTGCAAGGGTTAGATATATATTTGTCTCCCATTCGCTATCTGGTTTAATTAGGAAGGAATCAGATGATAATTTGGAGCTTAAAAACCTGACAAATTTAAAAGTCCTAAATTCACCATTTTTACTGGATTCTTTTGAAAAAGCTCTCACATACCACAGGTTTCCTATACAAAAGAGCCTTTGTGGGGTGATTGTTCTAAAGGCATTGGTAGAATTTGCAGCTAAATAAGTAGTTGATAAACATTGCTTTAAAAAACAAGCTCTAGATATTTGTGCTGCTATATTTTGAGTAGGTAATTGTATGGGAAGACTACAGGTTGCACTTCGATTTTCTCTTGAAGTTTCAATGATTAACTTATTCTTAAAAATTAAATTTAAAGCAAAATTAGTATCATGAGTGTACTTAGGAGTGAACTCTTTAGATGCCACATAACGTTTATGACTTACATCGTAATCAATATTTGTTTCATGCAATTCTCGATACTTTTTAATTTCTCGCGTAGCGCTAGCCGGAGAAATTGAAAGTATATTGCAAAGCTCCTTTCTTAAAAAACTTCCTTTGAAATATAAAAGACAATCGAGTATTTGTGTTGAGCTTATCATTTAAATTGATGATGTTAATCAAATAATACTGATAATAATAGCATATACTAATCAATTGATGATAGTGGTATCATCAATTGATTAACTGGAAGTAATAACGAAAAGATAAATTGAAAAATTACATTAATAACATAAATGGCTGTAAACCAATAAACTATCAAGCATTTTTGACTGCGTGCCAAAAAGTTAATATTGGAAATGAGCTATTTCGCGAAATATTCAGTGTCAGCAGAGAAGGTAAGCTGAGAAAGAACCATTACATGATTACTGTTAAGGATAATTTACTCTTTGAACAGTATTTTTCTCGCTATTCACATGAATCTTCTAACTTAAAAGTTACAGCTGCATTACATGGTAATAGTAAGGCAAAGAAGATTAATGGTGGGATACTTAATTTCAAGCACCACTTGAGTGAGCCACATGGTATTTCAGTATGTTTTAGTGATAAGAGCACTACATTTAGCCCAACTACTGAAGATTTATTTATTGTTGAAAATTTAAATAACTTTTTAAACCCTACAGGGACTGTCACAGGTGTCCCTATTGAGTTTAACCAAATGAATGTGATTTGGGGTAGTGGCACAGATATAACATCAGATCAGTATTTATCTTTTTTGATGCAATATAAAACGATTTATTGCTTTCTTGATTATGATTTAGGCGGTTTTAAAGCTTTTAGAGGGTTAAATGCCAACTTACCGCAATCGAAGGTGATTTTTTATCAGCATCCAATGTTAAAGGAATACTTGGAAATGTTCGGAAATACAATATCAGAAGAACAATATCTTGAGCTAATCGGTTTTGAACACTCACCAGGTTTAGAGCAAGTTATTGGTCTTATTTTATCATTAAAATCTGTAAACAAGCCTCCCGTATTTTTAGAACAAGAAACTTTGCAATATCACTTGGAGAACATAAATGGAAACTAGTTCTTTATCATTATTAGAATCTAATGAAAAAACAATATTTAAGTTAACAAAGGCCGCATTTCATAATTCATGCGGATCTAACTTTGTATCTTTAGATTTTTATGAAAATACACATTTAAGTGGAACTAATGGTGTTGGTAAGTCTTCTAAGCTTAACGCCATTCAAATTGGCTATTTACCACATTGTAATTTTAAGGACGTAGAAAAAAAGTTCTATTTTACATCAAAAGGTAAGTTCTATTCGGCTGCTAAAGTTTTTGAATACCATTTCCCTGAAGTTAATAGTTATATAGTTTATGAATTTCAAAATCCACATGGCTTATTTTGCCAAATAGTGTTTCGTGGTAAAGATGATCTGACAATTGAAAGAGCTTTTGTCCCTCTGTCTTTAGACGATATTTATCACTGGTTTTGGACATTTGAAGAGAATGATGAGTTGGGTAAGCCAACTAACCTGTCATATAAACAATTAAACGACAAAATCAAAGAAATTAAAGGGCACCGCTTTTCAAAAACTACTAAAGAAAATAAAGCGATTTTGTATCATGGAAGCCCTATTGATAAAGAAGGTCAGTATTCTATTGCCAAAATTCCAAATAATAGAATAGGCAATCTCATAGATATCTTTAAATTAGCGGTAAATGCTACCGCCATTGATGATTCTATGATTAAAAAGACCGTAGTCTCTTTAATAGAAGGGACATATATCAATACATTAAAAGACAAAGTTGATTTTAAGCCAAACGAGCTATTAGAAGGATTTGAAAAGTTAGAAAAGGACAGATTGAAGTTAATAAAAAATAGAAACTTTGAATCAGTCTATCTTGATATTGAAAATGGATTTACAGGTATTAGAGGTCTTTCCTCGTCAATTATTGAAACCTACCACTCACTCTATGCTTCATCGAAATACCACTTTAATCAATTTGATATACAGGCTCAAGAATCTGCAATTCAGAAGGTAAAATCAGAAGGTGAAAAAGATGAAATCAAAGAAGAGGGAGATAAAGTAAATGGCTTAATCTCTGGCCTTAAGGGAAAACTTGAGGTAATTCAACCGTACCTGAATAGTAAGAAATTTAAGATTAAAGAATACGAGGATCTCGTTTTTAGTAAAGAGGGGGATTTGTTTCTATTCAACGGTGACGTTGAAGCGATAAAAGTTCAACTTGATAGCTTTATTGACGAATGTACAGAAAACTTGAAAAAATATAAATCTTATGAAAAAGCTAAACAGCAACTAGAAAAGGAAGAAAAAGAGTTAATACAACTAAACGATTTAAAGGAACAGTTAACCCAACAGCTTATTAACATTGAAAATCTATTTATTGAGAATCCTGAAGTTGTTAATCCTAGTTACCTACTTGCTTTGAATAACGCTTTTTCATCCTTACCAAATACATTAACTAATAAGCAAGTTAAAGCTATCAATGATTTTTCAGATATCTTTTTTATCGAAAATGGCAACTTAAATTTAGCAGGAATAAGTTTTGGTAGAGTCTTAGAAATTGAGCGAATCACAAAAGAAACTATTCAAAAACAATTAAATGATACTGAAGAAGAAGCTAACAAGCTTCAACTTTCCATTGCTAACTTAAAGAAGGCTACAGGCTCAGACTGGGAGCTGCATAAAAAGAAGATAGAAGATGATAAGTCAAAAACTAAAAAGGATCTTACTTTAATTATTGCCGTCAGTGACTTTTACGAATATTACCAAAGTCAAAAGCATGAAGAATCTACATTACTCGAAGAAAAACAGAGACTAACTGATGTTAATACTGAGAATCGTATTAAATTTTCTGAAGCTAAAACAAAATTTGAAAATGCTTCTAAAAATGAACGCCAATTAAATGCTAAAAGAGATAGGTATGAAAGATGCAATAACGATTTAGAGGCTATTAAAAATACCCAATCATTTAAATATGAGCCAGATCTTTATGAAGATGCCGTCCTTCTTTCTGAAGTGAATGAAGAACACATTAAGCAGTTAATTACCCAATTTGAAAGTGCGGACGATATAAAGCATTTATTACGGAAAAATTTCAATATCATGGTCGATGAACAAATTCTTCATGATGATAATGGTTATTTGATGAACCAAAAGTTAGACATTAATTTATTAGCTAAAACTCTACTCGTAGAACTGCAAGCAATCTACCAAGGGCTTGATAGTGATGAAGATCATTTAAATAATTTAGCTAGGCGTCATGCGGACCTTACTATAGATTTAACTAAGTCTTTGTCGCATCAAATTAAGCATTTCTCTGGTTATATCAATCGATTTAATGAAAAACTGGCAAAATTTAAATTATCAAATGTAGATGGCGTCCGACTAAAAATGTCAGTAGCAAAAGAAGTTGAAGCATTCATCGAGAGCGTCGATAGTTTGGATGTTGCTTCAGATGATTCTATTTCCTCTATTGAAAAAGGGTTGTTCAGCCAAGTAAGAAATTTTATAAATAGTATGCGCCTAAATAATGCTAAAGATATGACGCTCACGGGCGAGAAATTGGTATATAGCATTGTTATAGAATATGACTTTGGTAAAGGCTGGGAAACAACAGAAGGAAGTAATGGTACGTCACTTACCTCTTCGGTCATGCTTCTTTCTCTTTTTATTGAGCAGTTATTAGGTACTCAATATATTTTATCTATCCCTCTTAATTTAGATGAAACAAGCAATGTTGATTTTGTGAATATGGGAAATATTTTCAACTTTGTAAAAGAGCGTCATTTAGTATTGTTCTCAGCTTCTCCTGACTTGCCGTTAGGAGCCGATGACGTATTTAAAAAGTTCATTAACCTTGATGACTCTGAAATATTTGATGCTGAATTATTAATATCAAAAGATTTCAAAACTACTTATCACTACAATATGGGAAGTATGTTTGAGCCAATTAATCAGGGGTTTGTATCCCTTGATTAATCACAAGATATCCCTTCAGTACATCATTGAATATGACTTGCCACTTGTTGAAGCTATTGTCTACATGGATAATACAAAGTCTCCGCGTTTGCCAATACCTATCTTTGAACGATTTGTAATGGGTCAATTAGACATAGCAAAAAAACAAAAGAAAGGCTTAGATGATGAAAAGCAAACCCTAGAGACTATAAGAAAAACCTATCACATAAGAAACTTGGTCAAACATAACTTTATTTTTCTAGATGAAGGGGATGATTCCATTACATTGACAAATTTTATGGATTTATTAATTCGTAATATGTCAGAGAAAATGAAAATCAAACCAATTACGGACAAGAAGTTTAAAGCCCATGCCAAAATCTTGAATGACATAATTGATGATGCTCAATCTTATAGCGGCAAAAGTGAATCCGAAAAAGAAATATTTTTAGAATACCTCAATGAATTTCTTCGTGAAGTAAAACAAGATTTTGAAACAAATAGACTTTCTATCCAAACTCAAACAGATAACTTAAGTAAGTTACTTAATGATACTCATGAACATGCTGGTACAGAACGCATAGTTATGAAAGAAATTATTAACTTATGTGAGAAGTATGTAGAGCCATTTTTTTCATTTATAAGAATGAGCCGAAATACAGATGGCTTTTTACCGAGTATGGCTAAATTAAGAGATTTTTTTGGCGATATTGGACTGTATGTTGAAGAGGCCGAGGTTAGCAAATTTGTTCTTAATTTTTCTTCTTATGTTAAGGATATAAAAGAGGTTTATGAGCGTATTAATGATTACCGAAGAAAAGGTCAAGGCGACCTTCGAGTTTATAATGCGTTTGAAAAGGCATTTAATGTTTTAGAACAGACGGTATTAGAAATGCAAGATGGTAAGCTTGTTAGAAACAATCTAGGAAGCAACCTGAGCTACCTATCGGATTACCCGTATTTTAAAGACATAATTGTCTCAAATGTAAAACCAGTACATACAGCAAATGATTTTGATAGCTTTGTAGAGCAGTTCATTCAAATAGAGAAAGCGCTATTAATAAAAGCGGATGTACCTCAGCTTACACAAGATTTTAAAGCTGATATCGATTTAGATCGGTTAATGGCAAGAAAAGCTCAAAAGGAACTTGTTAGGGTAATCACACAAGAAAATAATCGTACAATTCATATTATTTCAAACTTGTTGTCTCGAAATATTAGTGAGTTACGAAAACCTGATTCGGAAGTAGATATCATTAGTAAAGTAGACCGTTTACTTCGGTCAAATCTTAAGAACTACCGACCTTTTTTTACATTATATGCATATATTTTCTTAAGAAAAAACGTTAAATCGGTTCATGTTGGTTATAACCAAAGACTTACTTTGAAAGATATCGATGGAAAGGAGTCATTTACTTATCGACCAGTTTACATTAAAGGACATAACCATGATTGAGTCAGAGTTAAATTTATCCAAAGTTAAATTAAACATGAGTAAGGATATCTATATCGAACTAATCAAAGGAAAAATGGTTAATCGTTATATTTACTCATCAAAAGAGCACTCGTTAATACCGGATCCTCATTTTATCGAGTTAAGGGAAAATATTTCTGAGTATAGCTTTCAATATAAAATGATCGGTCACGAACTCGTGGATAAAGGTGAATACTTTTATTTAATAAATCGTCCAGCAGAAAAAGCTACGACTCAAGACGCAAAAGCTAAACTTCATGCGTCACTAATTTGCATAGTCCGGCTCATAACACATGAAAAAGGTAAACTATTTGAGTACCTAAGTAATGTGAATTATGGGGTGACAACTGAAGATTTAAATATTGATGAATTACCTGATTCTTACGCACTAATAATGCAGCGTGTGAAGCTAAAGGGATTCATTGATGCACTGAAAGTATTAAGTGAAAAAAAATTGGTATTAAGAACCAACAGAGATAGATATATTCTCTCATCAAGTGGTCTAGAAATAATAGAAAGTATTATAAATAAACATATTTAACTTGAGATGGCCGATTAATAAAATGTGTGTGATATTAAAAAGATCTAATTAAAGGGAATTAAATGGGAATTTGCATATATTGCGATAAAGATGGGAAATTAACTAGAGAACATGTTTTTCCAGATTTTATTGAAAACAAATCTACAGATAAAGGGGTGTATTACAGTGGATCCGCTGATAAATATGTACCAAATGCTCCTGTAGTCAAAGATGTATGTTCTCACTGTAACAATGTTATTTTAGGTAACCTTGATGCTTACGCAGCCAAATTATATGATAAGTATTTTAGCCATGAAATTACTTCACCGATAACTTTTAAGTTTGAAAGTGACATGTTCATCCGGTGGTTAATAAAAGTTTTGTTTAATGCTCAACGCAGCTTTAATGGCGTTTTCACAAACTTTCTCCCTTACAGAAAATTCATGCTTGGGAACGATGATTCTCCAAGAAAAGTATATATTCTAGGCTGTGTTATGAAGAGCAGTAGACTTAATGATGAAAATGTTAGGGCTAGGGATATAAGGGCTACAGATGTACGTCTACCAGAGCTTAAGCTTGGGATACAATACTCACTGTCTCATGTTGTTACTATTAACTCATTCTCCTTTATGGTTTTGAGTTTTTTGAGAGAGCCATCATTAAAGGCTTTTAATCGTACCTTAAAGTTCATTAAGAAAAATCTAGGGTATACATTATCTGAAAGTAGCGACAATGAGCTTAAACTTAACCCTAATATTTCAAAAATAGATCATGTCTCGCATAAAGGGCTACAACGATATAATAATCCGAATGTTTTCCCAAACAATGGTTTAATTACAGTTGGAAAGGAAAAAATAGCTTTAACTCACTTTCCAGAAGTACCTCAACCTAGAATAAAAGTAATTGATAACAAAATATCTCTAATGACTATCTCTGATAGCAACATTAACAGGCCTTTTTTGGGGTTCAAATTATTTTCTAAAGATTTAAAAGAATTTTCTGTAAGTATCACTGCTAACCTTGATGACTTAAAAATCTCAAACAGAGCTTCAGTTACGGTGTTAAGGAAAGGCGATAAAACTTTTGTAACTATTCATGATAAATTTGAGCCGGAAACTCCCATTTTAAGTCCCTCTTCAGGGATCTTTCAGTCGCATGTAAATTGGAATTTATGGAAGCAAGCAATTGAAAGTAATAAATGTTTATACTTGTATACTGGTATCGATAATCGTGATCATAATTCTCAGTTAGTGCACGTTAAAGCTTCTATTTTAGAAATAATGGAAAACAAATAATAAGCGTAAATTATGCAAAAAAATTCAGACTTAATACATTACTCAAGAGCGGGTGATATTTTTCATTATCGTTGGGCAGTTAAGAGGTGCTTAAAGCTCTTAGAATTCGATACTGATTTACGACATATAACGATTGAAGGTTCTAAAGAGTCTAAGCTTGCTGGTGAGTGTGTTGTAGATCTGGCTGAATATCGCGAGTCTAAAAAAGGTGAAAAATCTGTAGAATATTTTCAGTTAAAACACTCTACTGTAAGAGCTGACCAAGCTTTCACATTATCTACTCTCAAGGAAACCATCGTAGGTTTTGCAAAACGTTTTTCTTCTTTAGATAGCTCAGGCATACATTTTAAGAGAGTTAAACTAACGGTTCTAACTAATCGCTTAATTTCAGAAAACTTTAAGAAATATATTAGCAAAATAGCTAATGGTGAAAAAGCCCCTGTTGGCTTCACAAACAACCTTGAAGAATATACAGAGCTAAAAGGAAAAAAACTTAAACAGTTTTGCAAATGCTTGAACTTGTGTGACTCAGAAGGTAATTACGACGAGCAAAAGTACGATATCCACAAAGAACTAGCTAAGTTATCGGTTTCAAAAAACATTCTAGATAGAGAGAAACTATTAGTAGCCAAAGTTTGGGAAAAAATAGAGCCAGGTAAATCAAATATCATCAAGCGTGAAGATATGCTGGAAGCATTCGATGTAACAAGCTTCGATGACTTTTTTCCTGCTCCACCATTATTCGAGCCAATAGAAAGCTACATTCCTAGAGATGAACAAACAAGTATTGTTACGTCAATCAAGTCAGCTAAAACTCATACGATCATCACTGCCAATGGCGGTATTGGTAAGTCTGTTTTAACCAGTAACCTCTATGCAGAATTTAATGAACCATCAATTGTAATAGCATATGACTGTTTTGGTAATGGGAGTTACCGTAGAACAAGTGCTAAACGACATGAATCTAAATATGCTCTCACTCAAGTCATCAATATGCTCGCTAAAGAAGGATTATGTGATCAAATTATCCCTACTAGAAATGAGCCTGATGAACACTGGATAAAAGCCTTTTTGGGTAGGATTAGAGAAGTTTGTAAGGTTATTACTTCTCAAGATGAAACAGGTCTATTGGTACTAATATTTGATGCTGCGGACAATGCTGAAATGGCAGCAGAAGAGCAAGGAAGTACATGCTTCATTAACCAACTTTTAAAAGAGAATGTGCCTGATAATTGCCGATTAGTATTTACCTGTAGACCTGAAAGACTAGAACTCCTCGATCCTCCTGAAATGATTAGACCAATACAGTTATCTCCATTTTCAAATGAGGAAGCACTTGCCAGTTTAAAAACTAGATATAGAGCAGCAACCATAGAGCAAGCTATTGAGTTTAATCGCTTAACAGGCGGGAATCCGCGAGTACAATCCAATGCATTGTCATTAAAAATACCGTCCTTGAATAAACTTTTACTTTCTTTTGACTCTAAAATATTAACTGTTGAAGACTTAATTGAAAGGCAATTAAAGGAATCAATAACCAGAATTAAAGATGAGTTTCCAAAAAACTACAGGGAGAGTATAGATAATATTTGTACAGGGTTGGCAGTATTACCACCATTTGTGCCTATAGCCGTTTTAGCAAAGGCTGCGAATGTGTCTGCGGATTCAGTAAAAAGTTTTATAGCTGATTTAGGGCACCCTCTATGGCAAATTGATGACACAGTTCAATTTAGAGATGAGCCAACCGAAAAGTGGTTTCAAGACCATTATTCTGCAACGCCCGAAAAAATATATTCATTTACTAACACCATTAAGCCATTAGCTACAGAGTTTCCGTATGTTTCTGAATCACTCCCCTTACTATTATTAAAAGCAGAGCAGTTAGATGAGTTAGTAGAACTAGCGCTATCTGACAATTACCTCCCTTCAATCAGCACCTTTGATGATAATCAGGTGAGAGTACAAAGATTACAGTACGCATTTAAAGCTGCTCTAAAAGCAAACAGGTTATATGAAGCGGTAAAATTAGCGCTTATTGCAGGAGAAGAAATTGCAGGAAACGACCGTCAAATCGATATTTTAACTAATAACATTGACCTAGCCTCTTCATTTCTGTCGTCTGGGCGCATACAAGAACTAGCCCACAGGAGAGAGTTGAGTGGTAATTGGGACGGTTCTGAAACCGTATTTTCAGCATCTTTATTGTCAAGCTTATCGGGTATGAAAGGAGAAGCTTATAGTTATTATAGATCAGCAAAGCACTGGCTTCATCGCTACTTTCAAAAGCGTGATGAGGCAAGAGGTGAGGAAGAAAGGTTTAATGAAAAGCTACAGGATATTGAAATTACAGAACTAGCCTTCGCTCAATATAGAATAAATGGCTGGGAAAAGTGTGCTGATTTCTTACTATCGTGGAAACCACCGTCATGTGTTTTTAGAATTACTTCCGATTTTGTTGAAAGGCTTGTTGATGCAGGTGAATTTGAAGATATTGATCTGATGGCTACTTATGGAAAAAGTAACTCTAGTTTTATTTTAGCGATCACTTCAGAATTGATGAAAGTAGGTAAAATACCACCCAAATTTTGTTTAACTCGATGCCTTAATCAAATTATTAATCCAAAGTCTAGATTGGATAAATCGGATGATTTTCATGAGACTGGATATACAGTAGAGGCTTATTTATTATTTTTTGAAGCCTGTTTAATTCATCAGTTACCTTTAGCCAATATAAGAAGGGGTCTTAATTATTATTACGACTTCCCTAGCCTTTATCGTGTTGTGGATGATCACCAATACAAAGGAGCTAGAGAGAATCTTCTTCGCTACTTGTCTATTCAAGCGGCAATCAAAAATGACTTTGAGTTGATTTTTGAAAATTATGTCCCTACTAGCTGGAGAGGAAAAAAGGACTCCTATGATGATAGACGAGAACTAGAAAGGGCTAAAGAGTTAGTTGGCAAGCTTTTACCTTGGTATATGGTAAAAGCAAAAGTGCTTTCTGGTATAGAGTTAGACTTAAAAAAAGAGCACGAAACTGCATCGGATTTATCTTCAACAAAGGGGTACAGTTCATATCGTGAATATGACCCCATCCCTTTTGAAACAACAAAAGTAAAATTTCAAAATATTCTGTTTTGTAACTCTAATTTCTCCGAAGAACTAGACCTGTTTGCAGATAGTTATAACGACAGTAACTTCAAAGTATCTTTTGTTGATGATTTCTATTTTTTAAGAACAAGTTGCAGAATCGAAAAGTTTTTCGAGCTCAGTGATTCAATAGAGGAACATTGTTATTCATCTTTAAAAAACTATGACCACGACGAGTCTCCAGAGTCGCGCTCAGAACACTTTATTAAGTTATCGAGGGCTGTTCTTTGTCTTGGTAAAGAAGATGCCGCCTCTTATTTTGACGAAGCACTAAGTAAAGCTTCAAACTTTGGTCAAGAAGGCGTCATTCGTTGGGAAGCATTAACTTCTATTGCTAAACGCAGTGCACAAAATGGGGATAAAAATCCAGAGCTTGCACATCGGTATATGAGATGTGCAGAAATGATTGGTGATTCAGTTTATAAAGAAAAGCATTGGGATCGCAATGATGCCGTTTCGATCTGTTTTCAACTTTCGCCTGAATCAGCTTTCCCTATATTAAGTAGGTGGAAGGATAGAAGTGTTGGTTCGAATGATAGACAAATGTATCCTTTAGCGCATAGCGCAATAGACTCAGATCTTACAAGTTCAGCTTCTTTGTGGTCGTTGTCATCATTCTCTTGGGAGTATGGACTTAGTGAGTTTCTAACAAAATGCCTTGCCAAAGAACCTTCTAAATTAATTCAGCAAAAAATACTCGATTACTATGTTCGAGATTTGAGAATCAAAGGATATTTCGGTGATAAGTGGATAGATATCCACAAACTATCGCTTAAATACAAGTTAGAGTTTATAACAGTTGATGAGTTTAAACGGCTTAGTATGCCTTTAAAAACCGATGAATCAGTCTCTTCAACTGGAAATTCAAGAAAGTCTGAAACACGAGAATATCCGTGGGATAGACTTTATGGAGAATTCGACCTCTTAACTGATGTTGGTTTTAGTGAAGCATTTCAATTTTATGAAAGCCGAGGTTACCCAAGAGAGTCAGATAAATTTTGGCAAGGCTGTTACAAAAAAATAACTTCAAGAAAGCTGAGCGTATTCTTAAGTATAATTAGCCATTCAGAAAAACTTGATTTTTATGATCTTCGTTCTGCATTTAAACAAATTCCTGAAAGTTGGAAAAACAAAGTCCCTGTGAAAAAATCTTGGAATACTGCAATCAACTATATTTCTTCTAGATTTCCAAGTCGATTCACTGAAATATATGAAAAAGACTATTTATTAGATGGTTTCATAATAAATGAAGATACTAATGAAGCCATTAAAGAAGGGATTATTAAAGGGTTATCAAATTCAGTTGATATAGAGTCAGCTAGTGCCTTGTTTAGTTTTGCCCATTATAGTGCAAGTAATTTAACTATAACGGAAGCTCAAGATTTGATTGACTATGGTTTATCTAGGCTGGAAGAATTTCTTGATGATGATTATGCCGACGGTAGTTGGAACGAACAAAATCAATTACCCAAAGATCTATCCCATGCAGTTGTCAGTTATATCTACGCTAATCTGGGTTCGCCTCATGCTGAAGAACGATGGCGAGCTGTACATGCGGTAACTCGACTATATAACCTTAATTGCCAAAACGAAATCAACTTGCTGATAGAGTGTTACAGCAAAGGGCTATCTCAATCATATATACCAACAAAATATGCGTTCTATGACTTACATGCAAAACAGTATTTACTTGTAGCATTGACGCGCAGTGTTCATGAATGCCCAGAGCTATTGATTAATAACAAAGCCTTCTTTTCCAATATCGCATTGAATAAAAATCAAGGTATATTGTTTCAATATTATGCAAAGAAAATATGCTTATTACTACAACAATACAGTTCAGATTGTTTTGAAAAACCTACGTATGACAAGATTGAAAAATCTTGTCTAACTCAATATCCGACTATCAACGAAAAGCAATACAGCTATCAAGCTGATACACCTTGGCATAAAGCTGGCACATTAGGTGTACTACCCGATGTATGGTTTGCACATGACTTTGATAGCTATTGGTTTGAACCTCTAGGTAGAGTGTTTGGTGTTAGTAGTTCACAAATTCAAGATCTAGCAAAAAACATATTGAGTAACTACTGGCATATTGAAGTGGAATCTTCTCATTTGGAAGACTCAAGAGCGGAAATTTGGAAGGGACGAAGAAATTCACAGTATACATTTCACTCTCATTCCAGCTACCCTAGTATTGATAACTATTCATTTTACATTTCATATCATTTGTTACTTGAAGTTGCATCTCAATTGCTAGAATCCATGCCTGTGATCCACGACGAAGATGATGATGTAAACTGTTGGGAGGGATGGCTAAATAGACACTTGATTCTCAATAAAGATAACCTACTATTATCTGAACTTCGAGACCCTATGCCTATTGGAAAATCAGACTGGGCTAATGCTGAATACAATAAAGACTGGCAATGGCAAATCTCAGAAACAGATTTCATTAATCATTTAGTTGTGCAAGATAATTCATCCACTTGGCTGAACGCTGAAGGAAGTTGGGATGAATATAAAGATGGTAGGAATGAGCACGTCTCATTCTCTAGTGTTTTAGTTCCCAAGGAGTTAAGTCAGTCATTATTGCTCACAAGTACCAACTTTGATAACCATATGCATGAATGTTATTTGTATAGTTATTGTGAATCAGATTATGGTCACCGAAACAGTGAAACTTTTCAATGCAAAGAATGGCTGGTTCGAGAAGGTGAAAATAACGATATAGAATCAAGTGACCCGTATGTAGGTACAATATGCGCACAACCTTATAAACTTAGGCAATGTGTGACAGAGGCAATTACTGTAACTAGTAGTGCAGACCAAAAGTCCTATAATTTGTCATCTGACAATAGCATTTGTTTCAAGAATAAATACTGGAGTGAAGATAAACCTCGTGATTCAGATTCATACGTCAGCTCAGGTAAGCCAGCTTTAGCATCCCTTAAGTTTTTAACACTCATTTGTGACAAGCTTGATGTAGAAATTGCTATACAAGTAAACATTAAGCGCACCTTCACTGGTTCAAATAGGAATAAAAATGACAAACTCGAATTTATACCAAGATACAGTAAAACCTTCATCTTATCTGGAGACGGAAAACTTAGAGACACAAGAAAGAGTTATCAGTTTAGGTAAAAAGTTACTTACTAATCTAAAAAAAAATGAAGCTGATGAAATCACATCTTGGATGATTAACTATTTAGCAGAACAGATTGATTTAGCTGAAAGTGGCTCAGAGGAAGCTAAAAAAAATTGTGTTGAAGTCATTTTAAAGCTTTGGGAAAGGAGGGCTACGCTTCCTAATGGAACTAGACCATTTGAAGACTTCGAACCTGTATTTAAGGCTCTAGAGTCACTTTGTCCAGAAAGCCATACTCCTCGATATTATCATCAAAGTGATTCAGATAAACCTGATGAGATTGGTGAGTCTGAGAAATGGATAGAAATTGCTAAGCGATTAGATGATACAGCAAGAACTTTAATTACGTTTATGTTTGGGCAAGCTATTACAACTTCCTGCTCAGAGGAAACTAGAGGATGGATTAACGGTTTGGCTGGGACAATAGAATCAAACGAAGCTAAATTAATTCTAAAAACTTATAACAAAAAAGAACCTGATGAAGTTGAGAGTCGAATTGAGATTTTAACAGATAGAATTAATAACTTAGAAGCTTTTGACCGTTTAAGTAAATCAATTGGTCAATGTCTTAAAGAAGAATTAAATCGACTAGAAAAATGAAGGTAAATTGAAAGTTATTGGGATTAGATAACCCCATTAGTTTAAAGCAATGAATATTGGTGCTTTCAATACTTAAAATGTCACCGAGCGTTGACCAACCTCAAGCCTCAGTACACGGTGAAAACAATGGTTTAACACCAAAAAGTTGCTATTAAATTAATTTATAAAGGAAATATATAATATGGAATCGATACCATTAAATGACATTTATCAGCAAAAACTAAATTTTTTAGTTGGAGCAGGGGCATCAAGCGGTTTGTTTCCTACATTGTGGCTATCAGTAAAGGACTCTGATGATGCTAGTAAAGAAGAGACTATTGAGACTCTTGCTACCAAACTAGATCAGCAAGGCCTTAAACATCATCATACACTACTGTTTATGTACTATTACCAAAAGATTATTGAACCTGTATGTAAATTCAAGCTTGATAACCTGCTGGTTCCACATATCCCCCCATGTACAGGGGATAATGATTGCGATGGTTGTAAGAAACAACAAGGAAAACAGAAAGTAGTTGATAATTATGAACAGTTTATTGAGTCAATTATTTTGCTTTTGCAACACAAAAAAGAATTCTCTAAGCGATGCAACCTCTTTACCACTAACTACGACGGTTGTATTCCACTCGTAGCCGATAAATTAATTAAAAAAGGAAACCTAGCCTTTTGCCTTAATGATGGCACAAGTGGCTTTTTAGACAGAACTCTGTCAGCTAAGAATTTTGATAATTATTTGTGCCAATCAGGTGTCTTCGGTAAACACTCTACTGATATCCCGCAAATTAATTTAGTTAACTTACACGGCTCGGCCTATTGGCGACAACACGATGAGACAATAAGAGTCAATTACGCATCAACGGAAACGAATGTTAATATTCCTGCCGTTGCTAAAATTTGGCTTAGTGAACTTGACGCTGTGTTAAATGACAAAACAAAGACAACAGCAGATGTTTTAGCTATCGATGTTGAGTTTAATGATGACGTTTTTAATACGTTTTGGGAATCATACGATAAGTTACCTATTGTAAACCCTACAAAATGGAAGTTTCATGAAACAGTATTTGAAGAGCATTATTATCAAATGTTACGCTTGCTCAGCTATCAATTAGAAGAACCAAACTCAGTATTGATTAGTTTTGCTTTCTCATTTGCTGATGAACATATTCGTAAATTAGTTGAACGCTCGCTCTCTAACCCAAGATTGAAAGTTTACATATGTTGTTTTAACGAAAAAGAACAATCAGTTATGGAGGCAAGGTTCAACGGATATCCCAATGTTGAATTAATAACATTAGACGGTGAAGATATAGATTTTACTAAATTTAATGAAGTCGTGTTTAACGCAAATTTGCTCAGGGATGAAGTTAAATGAGCATTAATGTTGGTGAAGTAGTCGCAGTTAAAGGCACACAAGTTACCCTACGCATCTTCGAGGAATCTAATCTAGAGACTTTATTTTACGATGGTAAAAAGTACAGAGGTGTTTCCATTCGTGAATATATCGGTATTAAACGGGGTTTCTGTTTAATCGTATGTATTATCGAAGGTGAATATTTAGATGAAAATCGATACGAGCATGATGATAATAAAAAACAATACGTTCGAAAAGTAGAAGTTAAGCCGATTGGTTATTTTGAGCAAAATAAGTTTAATGATGGTATTAAACTAATGCCAATGATTAAAGATAAAGCTTATTTACTCAATGAAAGTCAGGTTGTACAAATTTTTAATCAAGGAACAGACGGTACTTTTCACATTGGTACAATGTTAAAAGAAGGCATCTCAGTATCTTTGCCATGGAGTAAGGTTTTCAATAGCCATATAGGCATCTTTGGTAACACTGGTAGTGGTAAGTCAAATACACTAACTAAACTATACACTGAGCTTTTTTATAATTATGAAGATAAGTTGTTAACAAAAAGCCAGTTCTTACTAATCGACTTTAATGGTGAGTACACTGGCAATCAACTCATAAAAGATCCATTAAATAAAAGTGTAACGGAACTAAGTACAGGAAAAACCACGAGAGATAAATTTCCGCTATCGAGTGCACAGATCTGGAATACTGAGATATTAGCTTTATTGTTCCAGGCAACGGCAAATACACAAACCCCATTTTTAAACCGAGTTGTCGAAAAAAGAGCCTTACACCAAGATAAACCTGATAGTTTAAAGAATTATGTTATCAGCACATTTTACTTATGTTTTGTTAACCCTACTCAGGACAAAGAAGCTTTGATTCAAATAAAGGTGGTTGCTAAGCACTTAAAATTATTATCGTTAATAACTAAACTAGATAAAATGTATTGGCACGATAATCTCAATAAATTTGTATGTAAAGGTGCAGTTCAGGGAAGGTTGGAGTTTTTTGATAGTGCAGAAGGATTTGATCATTACTTACGTCCAATATTGAATAATGTTGATACATCTCAGATCAATGCTTTTGATGAGTTAATCGTACGCATAAATATTCAATTGCTCAGGGATCTTTTATATAACTATATTCAATTTGAGCATATACAGCCACTGTTAAAGCGTGTTGAATCAGCAGTTAAAGATTTAAAGAAGGTTTTTAATATTAAGGAGAATGTTGATGATGACTTTAAGCTTCTAAACGTAGTCTCCTTAAGAAACTGCAATCAAGCAACTAAAAAGATAGTTCCTTTACTATTAGCAAAAATGTTTTATCAAAATCATAGAGATAGTGTAGGCACTACACCAGATAAGACACTTCACTTTATTATTGATGAAGCCCACAATATATTGTCTCAACAATCAAGTCGTGAGCATGAAGTTTGGAAAGACTATAGACTTGAAATGTTTGAAGAAATAATCAAGGAAGGTCGTAAGTTTGGCATGTTTTTAACGCTTTCTAGCCAACGTCCTGCCGATATATCACCAACAATAATGTCTCAATTGCATAACTTTTTTATACACAGGTTAGTTAACGATAAAGACTTACTATTAATAGATAACACAATTAGTACATTAGATCGCATGTCCAAGAGCCTTATACCTAATCTATCAAAAGGGAGTTGCGTTATAACGGGTACAGCTTTTGACTTACCGATAGTGATGCAAGTTGATTACTTGGATGATAAACATAGTCGCCCAGATAGTGACGATGTAGATATAGAAAAGCTTTGGGGAATAAAAAATAACGAATAACTTTCCTATATTTAAATTTGTCAAACAAATGAGAGCACCGAGAATAAAGCTTTAAGTGAGTTCTCGGTTAACTATAAAGGCTACGAAAATACTATTGCAGGAGTTTAGTTCTGCATGGACTAAGTATTCCTTGTCTCCCTTCAATTTGAAAGTAGCTGCGAGTGTTATTACTATTAGTTTGTTCTAATAATGATACAAAATCACTAATACCTTCAATATTATAAGTTTCAAATGTGTGTATATAACGATTGAACTCAGACATACCCAAAACTTGGCGAATTCTGTCCTCAATACCAACATCATGAACATATGCTCTGAATTTTGGAGAAATCCAATAGATAAGTTCTAACATGTTATCAAGCTTCATTATTAAATAAGCAATAACTTCCTCTGGCTTAGATACATCACTTACTCTCCAAGCCGGTTCATTATGAGATATTCTATTTCTAAACGCTCTTACTTCTTCAATTCTCCTTCGGATAGCATCTCTCTGATGAAACATTGGATTTTTTGTATTTACTCTTGGAAGTTTTTTAAACGCTTTTGGTAGTTGAGTAGGCCAAATAAATGAATTATCGCTACCGTTATAGAAGCTTTTATCTAAAATATATTCCCAAACTGAAAAGTCTGTCTGTGAAACTATTTGATCAAGAGTTACTGCATCAGGATTATTCCCTTTATCTACAATGCTTTTCTTAGCTCCATTTTTTGCACTTTTGAACTTTTCTTTGAATTTCTTAACTTGCTCAGGATTAACAAGTTGCCCGCTATCATTTGTTTCTTGTGTATGTTTTATACTTTGAAACCAGAATTTCCCTTCTTCTACAGCTATTGTAGATTTAGCAATTTCATTTAAACTATTTCTGAGAGCTACTTCTATTAATTGAAGTAAAGGAAAAAATGCGCCAACGAGAGTTAAATTCCAACTATATGCACCTAATATTTCAGCATCAGTTTTTAAAGCTAATGAGTTTTTATAACTCGATAACCTAGCATCACTTATTAATTTTTTGGGTTCACTATAATCGTAGGAATTAGGCATGTATATTGCTGTATGACCGTCATTTGCGTGTAGTGTATTACTAACCCTTTAGACTTTAAAGACTTTTTTGCTTTGACAAACCTAAATAAGTGTCATATCATATTAATTAGCTAGTCGAACAGTTCTTCTCCCATCTTTGTAATGGTGTCAGTTCATCGACATAAAGCGTAAGAATTCGGCCTCAACAGCCTCGCTGTTGAGGCTTTTAGCTTTCTGAAACCCACTAAATATAATCATTATATATGTGAAGAAGGTACAAATCAGAATTCTATCTAAAAAATCAAAACCTATTTCAAGCCTAAAGATTTTTTTTACTACTATAAAAAACAGCCATTGTAATAGGTAACTTGTGTTGCATTCGTATAAGCCAACCGTGACCACCAATCTCTTTATCTAATTTAGTACGAGAAATAGCACCATTGATATTATACATAATTGTGCTAACTCTAGGCGCTAATTCAGCATCCCTTTTTTCCCAATTAACTTTTGAGCGAACTACAGGTTTTGTGGGGGAAGGTAAAGTCGAGTTTAACCAACTCTTTTCGTGAGCATAGAGCCAATGAAAAGCCGCATAACAAGACGCTTTTATTTCTTGCTTTATCGCTGAGGGCTTTTGTCGCAAAGTTCTCAGTATTTGCACCTTATATCTGCGCCTTTTAGATTCAAGTTTATAACGTCGCCTTCTTTCAACTAACCCTGTTTCAGATGAAATTATTTGCTCTACGCTTCCTGTAGAAATATGAAAATGTCTTGCAATGGCCTTACGATGAAAACCTTTGTCAGCCAGTATTATAATTTGTTTTACAATGTTATCGGTAAGTATATAAGGCTTCTTTTGAAATGGTATATTCTTCTTCAATGCTACCGATTTAACATAACATCTGCTCTTACCTATACACCTACTTATTTCCGCCAAAGACTCTTGCTGTTTTAATAATTTGACACATTGCCTTGCAACATTTTCATTATTTACTTTTTCAGGTGTTCCCATCTTTTCCGCTAACTCAGCCTTGACTGACTTTGCCGTATTATTAAGCCAAAAATCAACTAATAGATATTTAAAAGGGTGTTGAGATACTTCTCCGGACAGCAAATATGATAAATATCTATAATCGTCTTCAGAGAATGGTAGTAGATTTGGATCGTTGTGCTTTAATCCTTTTATGAAATTGAATAAATCTGACGTTAATTCGACTCTCTTAAATCGCTTTTCCCCAAGCGTATAGCCTCGTTCTTGAATTCTTTTTAATAAATGGTTCTGATCAAATGAATCATTGGTTACCGCAGTTCTTCTTAAAAATTCATCAATAAATCTAGCAAATTCATAACTAAGCTCAGAGCAAATTTGTGCTTCACCAGAAGTTATTGGTAATAGTTGTAATTTAAGATGTGGCCTTTCTGGTAACTTATGGTGAATAAGCCAAACCTTGTGTGACGGGCAAGCTTCAACACCTGGTACTTGATGGGTGAGGTGCCAGTACGAGACACCATAACAATTCATATCTTCTTTAGCGCATATGGGGCAGTACTTTAGAGAAAGCTCCTCTGACTCTTTAAAGCTAACTAACTGGCATGCACGAAATGCTAAATTACCATCATCAGCAAGCATCGATCTATAAATGTCGGTTGCTCGATGGGGCATGAAATAAGAAAAGAACCTACCTAACGTTTGCTCTGTATATATGTTTAATGGGTTTTCTTCGGATATTAATGATGCCTTTCTTATTCCAATAGTTAAATATGGATGTATACTCGCACGAGGTTTATTCAGTAATCGTTTTAGGTAATCTTTTTCTCGCATACCCAATATAGTCATGTGTCGGACATATCGACTGAAAAGAGTTTCATCAGGCAATGTAGTAGGGAGTTGCATTTGAGCACCAAAAATTAACTATTCTCCCTACATTTTAGACTATCCTATTTGAACTGCTCTAAAGGGTCATCACACAATACATTATTGTCTTTGAAGTATTTCAGTGAATTCTCCTCATCTATTGCCCTACGTAGTAAATCTGGATCGGTAATGCGGAGAGGTAAATCAACAGCATTTTGGAGATCCCTAAGTTGATGTTCAAATTCGGGATGCTGAGGTCTAGTGATATCACCGATAATCATTTTATCAACTTTTTCTTGTTTTTTATTAACTGATGAATTTGGCGTATCCGCTTTTTTATTTCGTCTGGGTAATGCATTTTCCTCACGAAGTTGTCTAACTTCTTCAGTTTTTGATGAGAGGCCACAAGCTGAAATGTAGGCTTGTTCTAGCACTGCGGTTGTTATCCTTTCATCACCAGAACCAATCACGAGTCTTTGTGAGTCTCGGTAAATTCGATGTGCCATATCAAGATTTCCAACAGACAGTTCAAACAGCTTATCATTTAGTTCATCAGTCAGCTCAGTAGTAACATTTGTCCAATGTAAATCCCATAATTCGTGAAGGAAACAGTCCCAACCTTCACTATCACGAGCTAAAAGCTTCATCTTAAAATAGCCGCCACTTTCAGCCCGCCTTGCTGCTTTTAAGGTCTTGGCAAGTGTGTCATTGAATGGTGGATTAGCACAGAAAAAAAGTGGAACCCCTAACTTGTTCACTAAGCTGTGCAAGAAGTTAAGTAAGTTATTTTCACCTCCTGTTCGTTTGAATTCAAGGCGCTGCATTTCATCTATGACTAATATACCGAGGAAGTTTGCCTTTATTTTTTGCTCTATCTGACGAGTAAGTTTACCGATAGTTGGTTCGGGCTTTGTACGTTCATCGCCAATAGCTTGATCTAACGTAGCTAAAATTTCTTCACATAGATCTCTAACGCTTGAGTTGTTAGGGCAATCAACTTTTAGCCAAACAATTTGATACCTATGCTCCATGATCTGACTGTTATAGTTATCATGTTCTATAACATTAGGAAAATAATTTAGCACCTGCTCAAGCATACTGGATTTCCCGACACCACTTTCACCAACTAGCGTAATACCGTCCCCCTTAGGCTCAAAATATCCAGTATGAGGCGGTATATCAGGTTTTTCATCAACAGGGTAATGTAAAAATTGTGCTGTTGTCGGGCTTAACGGGTTTTTAGCTGAATATCCCGTTTTAATTGCCGTTTCAATAGCTCTGAATACTTTAAAATATAATGGTAATGGTTGTCGCAAACTTTTAAGTCGTACTGTGTATTCCTCTCTTACTAAGGGGTCTGAATGCTTTCTTATTTCTTCGTCTAATTCAGGATAATAACTAAACGCTTCCATCACCTCTTCTTGACTCGCTTTAGCTCGTAGAGCTTCAATGAATGGATTACCTTGATACTCTGGTAATATGGCTTTAGTGTATCTGGCTTTTTCTTTTCGCATTTGTTAATTGCCTTTTTTAGGTCTTCTGCGAGGTAAATAAACAACTTCGCTTGATTTTATTTCTGGCTTGGTATGACCGTTACCCTGGCGTGGTGGGCTAGTATTGTTTTCTACTTTACTGGCTTTAGCTTCAATTTCATTCTTGCGGTGTTCTCGTGTATTCTTAGTTTTTTTTCCAAATGTCAGGTCATCTTCTTTAGCTCTTGATTTTGCTGTTTTTTCTACATTTTTTCTTATGACTTTACTGTCAATTGACTCTACACTAATTGGGCTTGCTTCATGTTTTTCATCAAGCCAGTCCAGAACAAACTCTGACTCATGCATTGGGTAACCTTTCAGCATATTGCTCTTGCGAAGCAAGTTACATTTAGTGAAACCTTCACTTTTATTAAACTTTACGTAAATATAATTGGTCGTATTTTCGTTTATTCTTGCATCCAACTGCCATTGTCCATTTGCTCTAGCTATTGACGCCAGATTTTCCCTTACAACTCGATCACAAGAGTAATACATGTTGTTATATTCGATACCATCACGGGTCATACTAACTTTTGCAGGAGGGTATAAACGACTGATAACATCATCACCGTCTGCAAGTTTTAATGCATGCTTATGCTCAGATATGTGCGCTTTCCAGAAATTCAAAGGAGTAGGAGGTAAGTTCTTTTCAATTAAAAGGGAACTAGAAGTTGCAAGGCTATCATAGGTAGAGCGGTTTAATTCAAGCACTGCATCAATCAATAAAGTAGTAAACTCTTGTAAAGTATAAATTGCATCCTTTCTAGGGTCTTTATCCCCACGAACTACTTTCCCACCTCTTGTGGTTCCAAGGAGCTTATGCACAATCTCATCGTTTAATAATCCAAATCTTCGCTCGACCATAGCTTTAAAATCAGGTCTATAAGGGGGAGATAATTGCAATTCTGTAAGAGGAACTACTAACTTTTGAGGCTGTAACCCTATCATTTCACCGTTATCACACATTAACCTTTGAGGAATATGTGAGGAAGGCCAGTCAGAATCTTGAATATTAATATCGAACTCTTTGCAATATGATGATTTAGGTAAAAATGCATTCGCTAATGCCTGTCTTGCTGCTCTCCATGAAGCGTGATAAAGGGAAACATTTAGCCCCACTATCAAAGCACTGGCTCTATCAACGATAGAATATATTGTTGGTCTACCTAGTACATACTGCTTACCAAAGCTTGAAACGATGTGAACGTCAGCAACAGTTGCATCAATTTCAAAGCAACTGCCAGGTACAGGCCACTTTTCTTTAACATTACTCAGTAAAGCTCTTTTATTTAGCAATAAATCACGCTCTGTAGTTGATTTTTTTATAATTTCTTCTGTTGTGAAAAGCTTCCTCTTCCATGATAAAACCTGTTTATAACTTGGAACGTAGGGTACTTCACCTAAAGCTTCAGCTCGTTTTACTTCATCAGAATAATATGCTCGCAGTAGCTCTTTACGAGTTTCAACTAGGCTTTTACCGTGGGGCTTTAAATGGTGTGTTTTAATTGCCTTACGAAGGTTTTCTTTATCTTTATCAGTAACTATAAATGTTTTCGACCTATTAATAGCTAGAGTTCTTGTGGTTTTAGGTGCTCCAAAAGGCTTGTCACTAATATTGCGTTCCTTACCTGCCCCTCCGCTATATTGATAAGCAGGGAGTAAGCCATTCTTATCCTGTCCAAAGCGCCAAAATGTGTCTAATAATCTTGCAATACTTTTTCGATCTTTTCCTTTTTCTTTTGCATAAATGGCAAGAGTTGGTACTCTACTTTTTGTTGCATAATCAAATATAAAGTCAGAATCATTCGTTATGCTTTTAATTAATGTATAATTTTCATCTCTTTTTAATAAGTGACTTTTATCTATCTCTTCTTCGCTAAAAAATAAGTGTGGAGGTAACTTGAACTCCCCTTCGGATATTACTTTCTGCCTTATACCAAAGTTGAATTTTTGTAAGTCTATTGCTATTGGTCTACTTAATCCTTGGTTATTTTCAAGGTAGAAAATAACCAAACAAGATATTTCATCAAATATATGAATAACACGGTACAGACCAGAATTAAGCCCTTCAAAATTATCAATTTTCCATACACTATTATTAAAAATTTCCAATTGTTAAACCCTCCTGATCAGCGTTTATCCTTAATATATTTATAAAATCAGAATTTTCTAATGGGTATGAAATATCTACAATTAGCCTTTTTTCTCCAATAAGGCACCTTAAAATGTTGAGCGCTTCCTCGTGTGGTACATTCATCTTACTAACAAAAAGGTTACAAATATCTTTTTTAAAATGTTTACCTGGTGTTATGAGTGCTAATGCATCCCCTAAGTTATTTGGATTGTAAGTATTGTCATCTGTTCTCAACGGATGAGTTGCCCAGTTGATATTACTACTTTGGATTTGTGTTAGTTCATTCCCTACATAATAGGTAAATTTTATTCCTAACAGCTCCCACCACACACGTTCTATTTCTAATTTTTCTAATACTCGAAGTACATCCGATTCATTTTCAGGTTTCACTGAGATAGCCTCAAAAACTATTTCGCCATCGATTATTCTAGATAGAAGGAAGTCCGTTGTAATAATTATCGGTACATCTGTTTCTGGATGGGCTGGATGATCGACACCTAGAGCTTTAGCAATCTTGATAGACAAATTTATAGGGAAAAGAGGAAATTGCTCTCTAATATCAATTACGGAATCGCAATTTTCTGCAAGATAGAAAAACTCTGTCTCTATCGAGGATAGTGTGTGATGAATTCGCCCTGTCTTGAGGCCAAGTATTTGAGAACGAACTCCCCTCGACTTGACGTCCTGAACTCGAAGCCAAGGTTTGTATGATTTACCTTCACCTAAACCATATTTATTCTTTAAAGATCTTTTGAAGTCTTCAAACGTCTTGAGCTTCCTTCCTGCCACATTTATTACTCATAAGATAATTACTGATTTAAATCATAGTCAATAAAAACATTACGGGCAAACTTTAAGGGAAATATAGCACCTTAAGGGCAAACTTTAGTGGCTACGGGCAAACTTTATTGTCACTTCACATTGCTCTCACTTACCCCACTATTAAAAGCAGTATAAGTTGCTTATACGTCATAAATTGTCGCACTAGCGACAATTACCAGTGTAAATTAAGCAGATTGGGGCTAAATACCCACGACTTTACTGAGGAAAGCTGCAGTTGATAATACCTAGAAGAGGTTAGCGCGATATTCACGTAGATAGCTTTGTTGAATAACGCGTGGGCAGAGCAATACTTATCGGTAGCCTTTTTCAGCCTTGGTCACTTTCTCTAAATATCGACGAGACTCTGCTTTTGGATGTTTCTTAGTCAGTAAATAATATACGTCTTGAGGTGATTTTGTATTGAGCACTTTCATGGCGGTGGTGCGATTGCTATGAAAGGTTTTTAGTACATTGCCGCTGCCACCATTATAGGCTGAAATAATTGAGTAATGGCGGCTGGTGTTATTGGTTACTGCTTTTAAGTAGGTATTATTGAGAATATGTAAATAGGCGGCGCCAATATCAATATTAAAGGCGGGATCGAATAGTTGCTGTTTGCTAGGTTGGCCGGTTTTCTTTTTAATGCGCTGATAAACATCAGCACCGGCAGTTTTGGGTACTACTTGCATTAGGCCATAAGCATTGGCACTGCTAACAGCAAAGGGGTTAAAGCTACTTTCGGTTTCTATTATGCCGTAGATAAGTTGTGGCGATATTTGATAACGCTTAGCAGAGGCTAGCACATGTTGGCTGTATTGTTGTTCACGTAAATGTTGATGTTGCTCAACCATGTTAATGCTAACCGCATAAATTTGTTTTCTATTTTTGCTGTATTTTTGTAATTTAAATTCAGTTAAGTATTTTGAAAATCGGTTAGCTCGCCATTGGTATTGAATGGGCTTTTTGTCTTGGTCAATCACTTGTTGATATAAGTAAGGTTTGCCAGAAAGCTTTGGCGCATCGCTAGAAAATATATCGGTTTTACTTGGATCAGCACTTGTAAGTAGCGTGGTAACTATGGCGTTTTGTAAATTGCTGAGAGTTTTAGCTGGCGTGCTGTCAACGAGTGTTTCAACTAAAATACGGCCTTTTTCAAAATCTACAATGGCACGGGCTTTATAGTTGTTTGTGTATTTTACGAGTTTTTTATTGCTTGGGAGTTGCGGTTTATCTTCGCCCCAAACGTTATGAATATGTTTGCTTAATTCATCGAGTAAAGCTTTGATATTATTAATGTCTTGCTGAATAAGTTTATTAGTTTTAACGGCTTGGTTAGCAATGCTAACTACATCGGGATTGTCAGATTTTATTTGTTTAATTAAGCTTTCAGCACTACGAATTGAGGCAAGATTTGGTGTACTTTTACAGCTAGTTAAACTAATGACGATTAGCAGTAGTACTATTTTTTTAAACATTATACATCGGCCTTTAATTTGTCACGGTTAATTCATTCATCGAGAATTAGTCGTGGTTAAGTGTTTTAGCTAGCATGTACTTGACGACTTTAGCTAACACGCTTTTTTGCTTATATTATTTTTGCAGATACTATTTTTGCTTATACAATTTGTGATTTGTATGGCTTTTGTTTTTATGGTGATCAGTGTTAAACCACTCACTAAACTGCTCTGCGGCTTGTTTTGCCCAAACGCGGTAAGCTAATGTTGACGGATGCATACCGTCTTTCGCTAAGTATTCGGGCTTAAAGGGTAGGTCAACCGTTAATACGGCGCATTTGTTAGTATGCTTATTTACCCCTTGGTTGTCTGTATTTTGAACACTTGAGTGTTGCTGCAGAGCCACTAAAACAGTAGCCATTAAAGCATTTAGTTTGCTGGCGCGTAATCCTAACCACCAGCGCAGTGGTTGTGGCAATGCGGTGAATAAATGCATGGGTGGTACGCTAGAAAATAACACCTTATCGGCGCTGAACTTGGTAGTAAGCATAGTAGCCAAATGGCTGATGTTTTCAGCCCATTGTGCTTGTTGAGTGAAGTGTGTGACATCATTAACACCAACAGATACTAAAACAAGATCAAATTTTTGTGTTGGTAATAAAGTTAATTGCTTAATAATATCGCTAGACGTTAAGCCGCTGCTGGCGACTAACTGCCAAGTGATAGAATATTGCTTGGCAAGTAATGGGGGCAGTTGTCCCGCTAATGCCTGTTTTTGCTGATTTACACCGACACCTGCTGCAGCTGAGTCACCCAAAATTAATAATTTAACAGTTTCGTTGTTATGCTTAGCGTTGGTGTTAATGTCAGTGCTGGTGCTGGTGCTGGTGTTAGTGCTAGCGTAATAACCAGAACGTTCACCTGTTGCTTCAGGTAGCTTGATTGTTTTAAAGCGCACCCAAATGCCTTGTAGTAATAACAAAGGCAATAATATGACAAAAACAGCGTAATAAAATACCAGCTCGTAACAGGCTTTTATCTTCAAAACTTTTCCTAACGGTTTGTTTATGAAGAAAGTTTAACCGTTTTTTTCGCAATATAATATCGATAATAACCAATAGCACTACTACCAACAAAAATCACTTCAACGAGAATACCGACAGGTGTCCATAAAAGCAGGTTGTGCAGCAGCCATAATGAACCGCCTGTTATCATCATGGCGCGTAAAAATTTATCGTTATGGCTAAATGAGCCAACGGTAATAAAAACCGTGGCGATAAAGCCAATAATACTTAAAGCGCCGTTGAAAGTGGCTATTGTGATCAGCAAACTAACACTCAGTGCTACCACTGACAGCCATTGAAACTTCCACTTTATTGAAATTAAAAACCGTAAACTTGAAAACAAGAATATAAAACCAGCCGTTTGTTGCTCAAGCAGTAAGTAATGCATGCCATTAAAAAGGCAACTAACGGATAAGGCCGCTAGAATGTAGTTTTTATTTTTTAGTTGCATAGCACAACACTCAATAATGAGTGTAACGGTAACTAGCAATTGAGAGAGTAAAAAATCAGGCATAATAAAGCTTTAAGTAAGTTGTGTTATTCAAAAGTTGTCGGTTACAGAGGCGCTGTTAAACGCTTATTTGACATGGAGGTTCGTGGTTGCACTTAGCTTAGCGACTAGTTTAGCCACTAGTTTAGCTACGAAAAATTTGTTGCTAATTTTTAAGCGCTAAAAAGCTAAGTTGTTGCATTACTATACTATCAGCAATCGAATTTAACATCTTAGCTTGCTTTGTTATAAATTGTAACTGCGGTGAAAGTAACTGTAGTTTATTTGGTTTTTATTTTTTAACTGTACTAATTGGTTGGTTTTAATTTTTCATGAGGTTGTTGAAGTTGATTTTTATTCGAATGCCTTGTTGGGCATTCGAATAAAGCCATATGTTTGAATTGACCGTTAAATGAGCGCTTTATGCGGAGTTTTTATCTGCATCAATGATTGATATTTTATTGTTCAACAGTAATGAATTAGGTATTAAATGTGTAATGCCTTCGGTTTTTACCGTGATGTAACGTAAGTTTAAGTCGACTACCTGACCTTTTGAGCCAGTAATATCGATTCTGTCACCTAATTTAACTGGTTTATAAAGCACAATCATAACACCTGCAACTAAGTTTGATATGGCATCTTTTAAGGCAAAGCCTAAAGCAAAACTCGTTAGCCCTAGGCCCGCGACTAATGCGCCAATATCAAAACCCAACTTCGATATTGCTAATACCAAACCAATAAAAAGTAAGATGGCTTTTTGGCAGTTTGACATTAAACGAAATGAGTCATATGCACTTGTGTCGAAGCGTAATGCTATATTTTTTAAAACTTTATCAATCACTAAACTGATAACCAAAAATGTTATAAAAATTAAAATAGCCGCTAGTATGTTTTCGTTCATTTAACTATCACTTAATAAAAATGTACCACACAATAAGTGGCAATAAAGTAACCAACTCATAATCGCAGCAAACTTTAGGGCTATTATTTACCCGATCAGTTTGTTTAAGTGAGCGCTAGTTGGTCGGTGTTGTGTGTTGCATCGTAGTCTACAGACTAATTGCTCTGCACTACGGCTGTAACGGAGTGGTTATAGCATTAAAGTTGATGAAATGAAGCTAAAATATCTACTTATTTTTCGTTGTTAACTTAACTTGTGTTATCGAGTCGCGGCGTGTTGATAATACTAACCAAAATACGGTTGTTATTTTTAATTGAGTCAAGCTTTGAGTTGGCAGGTTGCTATTGCTGTATCACTGAGTTTTTAGTAATACAGCAAGTAAAAGTTATGTTTAATAGGCTGCGCTGATACTTTTATTACAGCTTTAGGCGTCAATATATAAGCCGTTACGTTACGTTATGTTATGTTTATAGCGGCTATTTAACGCCTTGTTGAGTCAACAGTTCGCTGTATTCTTTATCTGTACCGTTGATATGGTTGATTAACCAATTAGCGAGAAACTCACTGATTTCATTTAACGCGTCATGACCCTTTTCATTGTATAAATCCATAAAGCTATTCACTTGCTTGATCATTTGTTTATGCTGGGCTTTATGGGCTTCTAAGTCAGCGTAATCATGTTGTTCTAGCAGTTGCTCTTCACGTTCAAAATGATACTTGGTGTAGTTAATCAAGTCGTTAAGGGCTTCACGTTCAAACTCTTCGCTCATGGCATAATCATAAGCCGTCGTAAAATGGTTAAGTAAACTGATCAGCTTTTTGTGATCGTTATCTAAGCTTTCAATACCAACACTGTACTCATCTTTCCATACAACTTCGTTGGTTTTTCTTACTTTGTTATAGAGCATTGGGGTTAATGCCAATACCACAATAAGTAGCCAAGATATTGGGTTTGTCAGGCTTGATAAGAAGCCTAAAAATATGGCGACAATAATCAACCCAACTATGGCTGCGTATATTAGAGATTTATTGCGACTATTCATAAGTAATACTCAATTAAATGTTGTGGGTAAATTATCTTGCTTACGTCGATTCTAATACGAATTTCCTGCCATGCGCGTAAAACCTATTTATTTGTTGACCTCGATCAAGTTGTAAATCTATTCCGTTTGTAAACTTTTAAAACTTGATCTGTATCAGGTTATTTCTTCGCAAAGTAATGAATAGTTGCACTACTTTATATTTGAGCTCTGAAACTTAAAAGTAAACGATTACTTAGTCAGAATTTCAGAACAACATTTTATAAGCAGCCCATTTGTCTAACTATTGTCTGCATTAACGAAAGTGGCTGATAGAAATTTTAGATAGATAAAAAACATAATATTTTAAAAACATGAAGCTAGTTAATTTTGTAAATGGAGATGATCCTATGAAAACGATTAAATATAGTCTTTCAGCACTTGGTTTAGCTATTGGTATGGCAGCTACTGGTCTTAGTATGACCGTATCAGCTGCTGAGCCAACGCTATCTAAAGCAGACTTTGAAAAAGCACAGTTACATTACTTCCAGCGTTGTGCTGGTTGTCATGGTGTTTTACGTAAAGGTGCTACAGGTAAAAATCTTGAGCCAGAAAACACGCTTAAGAAAGGCCAAACGCGTTTAGAGAAAATTATTTCTTTAGGCACAGAAGGCGGTATGAACAACTTTGATGACTTGTTTACTGAAGAAGAAATCAGCAACTTGGCAACATTTATTCAAATGGAGCCGCCAGTACCACCTGAAATGTCTTTAGAGCAAATGCGTTCTTACACGAAAGAATATGTGGCACCAAAAGACTATCCAACTAAGCCTATGCACGGTTTAAATTGGAAAAACTTCTTTGTTGTTATCGAACGTGACGCAGGTACAGCGGCAATTATTGATGGCGATACGAAAAAAATCATCACACATATCGATACGGGCTATGCGGTTCATGTAATTAAAGGTACTGAACATCATAAAGTTGACCATGCGAAAGATGTTGGTCGTTTTTGGTACACCATTGGCCGTGACGGTAAAGTTAACAAAATCGATTTATGGCAAACACCTGACAAAATGTTAGTTGCTGAAACTAAAATGGCATACGACGCACGTGATATTGCGGTATCAGGTGACGGTAAATACGTCATTGCTGGTGGTTACTGGCCTGCACATTTCGTTATCATGGATGCAGAAACATTAAACCCACTTAAAGTTGTTTCAACTCGTGGTTACAACACGAAAGGTGAGTTTATTAACGAAGCGCGTGTAGCGGCAATTTATACGGCACCCAATACGTCTTCTTTCATCGTTGCTGTTAAAGAAACAGGCCAAATGTTACAAGTTGATTATAACGACTTAGATAACTTAACGATCACCAGCATTGCTTCTGCTGAATTCTTACATGATGGTTTCTTTGACCCTACAGGTCGTTATTTCCAAATTGCGGCTAATGCGTCAAACGCTATGGTTGTTGTTGATACCAAAGAACGCGCATTAGAAAAAATCATTAAAGTTGACAGCTTACCTCACCCAGGTCCAGGTGCTAACTGGATTGATGAAGAATGTGGCCCAGTGGGCGGCACAACTCATTTAGGTGTTGGGCTAGTATCAGTTTGGGGTAATGATCCTATTGGTCACCCAGACAATGCTTGGAAACTTTGTTATGAAGTTGAAACTGACGGTGCTGGTGTATTCATCCGTACTCATGAAACGTCTGACTACGTATGGGCTGATCAACTTAAACACCCAGAGCCAGAAATACAACAATCTGTACAAGTTTTTGATAAGAAAACTCACGAAATCGTGAAAACTATCCGTGTAACTGAAGAAGAAGGTAAAGCTGCGCTTCACATGGAATTTAACGATGACGGTACAGAAGTTTGGGTTTCAGTGTGGAACCGTAAAGATGCGAAAAACCCAACGGGCGAAATCGTTGTTTATGATGCCAAAACACTTAAAGAGAAAACACGCATCAAAGGCTTAACAACGCCGACAGGTAAGTTCAACGTATTTAACCGTATGAACCACAAAACCTAGTAAGTACCTTAATTGGTAGGTGGCATATTGAGCTGAATTTACTCAAATAAATACCACGTTATCAAGTTAAGTAGTGGGTATAGCTGATGTTATACCCACGTATTTTCGCTTTATTCTGTAAGAGTCAATTATGGTAAATAACACAGTAAGCAAACCCAGCTTTTGGTCTCGTCGACTAATTCTTGGTACTACGGTTGCCGGAGCGGTGATCTTCTTTGTGGTTGGTATTATTTTTTGGGGTGGCTTCAACACAGCAATGGAAGCAACCAACACCACTGAATTTTGTATCGGTTGTCATGAAATGGAAGACAACGTTTATCAAGAATATAAACCGACCATTCATTATTCCAATAGAACCGGCGTTAGAGCTGGTTGTCCTGATTGTCATGTGCCAAGACCCTGGATCCACAAAGTGGTGCGAAAAATACAAGCATCAAAAGAAGTATTCTCTTGGTTAACCGGCAAATTAGATACCAAAGAAAAATTCAATGAACATCGTTTTACCCTGGCGAAAAGTGTTTGGGGGGCGATGAAAGAAACTGATTCACGCGAATGTCGTAACTGTCATAACTTTGAATCGATGAACCCTGAGTTTCAAAAACCTCGAGCGCGTAAGCAGCATTTAAATGCTTTTGAAACCGGACAAACCTGTATTGATTGTCATAAGGGTATTGCTCACCATGGCGTGAGAGATAAATTAACTGATGAAGAGCTTGAAGCACTTGAAGCACCAAATCCAGATTATATTCGTGAAGTACCACAGCTTTATCTTGAAGGTTTAGCACGTGTTGAAGCTAAAGAAGCGGCTGAAAAAGCTCAGTTAAAAGCGGATGCAGAAGCTGAAAAAGCAAAAGTACAAGCACAAATAGAGAAAGCCGTTGCAGAAGCCACAAGTAATATGACTGCTGCACCAAAAAGCGCAGCAAAAGCGGCTAGTAATAGCGCAGCAAGCAACACTAGCAATATTAATGTTGATTGGAGCAAAGCCAATGCCACTGATATTAGTGTATTTTACCCAGGCACGGCCTCAATAGAATGGATTTTGGGACGTAACCATGGCGGTAAACGTGCATTCACTAAGGGTGATCGTTGTACTGAATGTCACGGTGAAGAAATTGCTGATATCGGTAATAGCATTGCGTCAGGCGAAAGTGAAAAAATTGAAGACCCAGCGTTAATCCCAGGAAAACGCGGTAGCTTCGATGTCAGCATTAATGCAGCACATGATGCAGAAAACCTGTACTTGAAGTTTAGTTGGCCAGAAACCGAGCATACACCGGCTCCATTTGTTGAGGGGGGTAAAATGGACCCTGCTAATTCAATGAAACTTGCGTTTATGTTAGCAACAGATGATGTTGAATACGCTGACCGTGCAGGTTGTTGGGGTACATGTCATGCCGACGTAACGGGTATGCCATTTGTGCCAGAAACTGATGTGCTGATGGGCTCTGATTTAGCCAAACGTTTAGACTTTAGCAAAGGCTTAACTAAATATGTTAAAGAGTCTCGTACTAAACTAGAACTGAAAGGCCGTGGCGGTAAAGCGCTTGGTGGTTGGGATAAGTTGAAAGATGAGGGCGACATACAAGCCGCTGTTGATTCGAACAAGTTTATGGATATTATGCGCTACAAAGCAGGTGAAGGTGTTGTTGAAGATGGTTACATTTTAGCGGAGCGCCAAATGCACGGTGGCCAAGGCGGCGAAGTCAGTGCTACCCTTGAAAATGGCACTTGGACTGTGATGGTAAAACGTAAGCTTAAGTCTGACAAAGCCGGTGATGTCAGCATTGAAGCGGGTACTGTTTACAACTTTGGTTTTGCTATTCATGATGACTATACCAATGGTCGTTATCATCATGTTTCGTTTGGCTACAAGTTAGCACTTGATAATGATACTGCAGAAATTAATGCGGCAAAACTATAAGGTTATAGACGTATTTAGCTGATTTTAACTAGTTTGAGCGAAGTTAGACGCAGTTAAAGCCAGAAAATAAAAAGCCTTTTGTGCAAACAAAAGGCTTTTTTCATTTCTAGCGCATGATTCAACACCGAGAGGTTTGCGCAGCTAAAGCATCGTTTTTTTATAGCGCAGCATCTGTAATGAGCTATTACAAATAACCAATAATACCGCGATAGCAAAGCAGCCATAACTCCATAATTGTTCAGGGTTGATCGTCTCATTTAATAAAAATATGGCTACCAGCATAATTAAAATTGGCTCACCATAATTTAACATTCCAAAAACCGTAAAACTTAAACGCGCAGCCGCAGAAACAAAAAATAGCATAGCGATAGTGCCCAATAATCCAGCCCCTAGCACCCAAAGTAATGCAAAGTCTGATGATGGCAATAAAGGTAACTGTTGTTGATGATTAATATATAAAATCAACAAGGCGATTGGCGTGATAAGTAAGTTTTCTGCCACAAAGTTGCTGGTAGTCGCAATTTGGCTTTTTCTGCGTAAAATGAAATACGGCGGATAACCTAAACAAATCAGCAAAGTAACCCAAGAAAATGCATGGTTAATATATAATTCGACACCAACACCTAGCATGGCTGCAAGCACCGCTAGCGATAATAATGGGCTCATTTTTTCTTTAAAATAAAAGCGTCCGGTTAAGCTCATGGTTATCGGTAATAAAAAATAACCCATCGCAATATTTATGGTTTCGCCGTTGACGGGGCCCCAAAAAAATATCCACCATTGCAAGGCGATTAAAGGGGAAGTAAGTAACATGAATGACAGCACTTTTGGCGAAGTGAAAATTACTTTAAGTTCAGCAGCTTTTTGAATTAACAGGAGAAATAGTAAACCAAAGGTAAATTGTAATAGCACCCGAAAGGCAAATAAACTGTTGCCGTCAACAAGGGCTAAAAACTGTAAGTAGTAGGGCAATAAGGCAAAAATTACAACAGAGCCAATCATCAAGCAGTAACCTTGTAATTCTTGTTGATTGTTTGGGGAGTTAGGCATGAGTTCTCGCAGATAATTTATGATAAAACGATAAACGCTGAACAATGCAAGAAGCTAAGCGAAGTGTCAATGCTAAATCAGTTTCGCGGTTCTTTACATGCGAATAAGCGCCTCATGTTGAGCCTGTTTTAGCGCCTAGTAAGTCAATGCTTTGATCTAAACATGTTCTTATTTTAGCCAAATACTGCATTGTTAAGTGTTATGGGAATATTATTTGATATGGCGCAATGTTCTGTGCCATAAGCATATTTATTCTAGCGAATTGCGACTATGATTTATTTACCACAATCAAGGGGCAGTTAGTTAAAGGAGATTCAACAATGAGCATAAAAAAGCACGGGTTATCCATTGGTATTGAACGTATTAACAATAATGTATTTCTTGCCTTAAAAGCGGTTGGTAAACTAACGCATGCCGATTATGAGTTGATCACACCAATGCTTGATTCCGCCATATCACAAGTGAAAGATGCTGAGGTTAATGTACTTATTGATGGAACCGAGCTTGAAGGCTGGGAGCTTAGAGCTGCGTGGGATGATTTAAAACTTGGCTTAAAACACAATAATGAATTTCGAAAAATTGCTATTTACGGTAATAAAAACTGGCAAGAAATTGCTGCTAAAGTCGGGAGTTGGTTTATTTCAGGTGAAATTAAGTACTTTGAAAATGTTACTGATGCGGTTAACTGGTTATCAGCATAGCTTAACTTCACAACTTAACTTCATAACTTAACAGAGCAATCATAGATGAGCTTTATTACAGTTCACCCCAAGGGATTTTAAATGCGTATATTTATTGTGATCATTTTACTGCTGAGCGCTTTAGGCTCAGTTAATGCTAAAGAAGTGGTTGTTGAAATATTTAAAAAACAATTTATTCCTGCTGAAATAACTATTGAAGCGGGCGATACGGTTATTTGGAAAAATGTTGA
>TARA_R110002012_G_scaffold228194_5_pt1 | contig 37051 bp, 30 predicted proteins | sample TARA_R110002012 | Tara Oceans TARA_R110002012 (sample SAMEA4396515) | marine metagenome | biome: Westerlies Biome; feature: [DCM] deep chlorophyll maximum layer (ENVO:01000326); material: water (ENVO:00002006), including particulate matter (ENVO:01000060) such as... | depth 40 m
ACGTGATCGGTGGACAGAATGCAACTTTGAAACATAGATGGGGATCTTCAGATCCTGCAGATATCATCATGCAGGATGCTCCCCGCACGATCAAATTTGCATTGGGAGAAAATCCTACTAGAGTTCATGGGAGAGGAAATGGCATACAGCCAAGAACTCGTATGGGTGTCGAGGCTGTTATAAGAAATGGATTTAACGAAGCTCTCCAGTACAAAAAGTCCTGGGAAGAATATAACAAAGCTGCTTCACAGAAAGGAAGTACTGCTTTGCCTCCTGTGCATAATGAGAGATTGCAGATCCTTGCAGACATTCTGGATGGCAAGATCATTATACATTGTCACTCCTACCGTGCGGATGAAATATACATGCTGATCAATGTAGCAAAGGATTTTGGGATCACTAAATTGGTTTTCCAGCATACCAACGAAGGCTTTAAAGTAGCTCCGGAAATCGCAGAATACACAATGGGTGCTTCAGTGTTTGCCGACTGGTGGGCATACAAGTTTGAAGTATACTACTCCACTGCATACAATGCAGCTATCTTAACTGAAAATGGCGCGATCACATCTATCAACTCAGATGATGCAGAGCTTATCCGTCACCTGTACCACGAAGCTGCTAAGACTCAGCGCTACGGTGGCATGACTGACGAGCAAGCACTCTCCATGATCACAATCAACCCTGCCAAACAATTAGGTATAGCTGATTTAGTAGGGTCTATTGAAGAAGGTAAGCAAGGCGATTTGGTGATTTTTGAAGGTCACCCACTATCTTCCTACGCCATTCCACAGATGACTTTCGTAGATGGTGTGAAGTACTTCGACATCAAAGAAGACGCTGATGACCAGAGACAGAAAGTCAGTCCTACACAAATGGTAGAAGAGGTAATGATCAGCGAAGGACATGACAGTCGCTGTATGCAGGATACCGAGAGTCTATTTGAGACTACGAATTCACTATTCCAGTTAAATCAATAATCACCCGTAACTAAAGAAGACATGAAAAGACTGAACAAAACCTTTTTCGCCTTCCTCCTTGCCCTTTTGCCCATGATGGCAATGGCACAGATTGACGGGGAATTTATCAAACCAAGAACAGGTAAGTTTCTACTTCAGAACGCCACGGTAGTCACGATTACCAAAGGTGTATTGAATAATACTTCCGTATTGATAGAAGATGGAAAAATCAAACAGATAGGTGCAAATATCTCAGCTGATGGAGCAGAAGTAATCGATTGTAATGGAATGTTTATTTATCCTGGGATGATCGACGGCGGTACCAAGCTGGGCTTAGTAGAAGTAAGCTCTGTCGCTGAAACAGTAGACTATGCAGAAGTGGGAAATTTCACTCCAAATATGCAGGCATTGACTGCTGTCAATCCTAATTCTGTGGCTATTCCGGTGACTAGAGTATCTGGAGTAACTACCGTGTTAACCGTACCTTCGGGAGGTTTATTTCCTGGAACAGCTGCTCTGATCAATCTAAATGGATACACGCCAGATCAGATGTATGCTGGTTTCAAAGCTGTAGTAATGAACTTTCCTAGCTCAGGCCGAAGAGGCAGATATGACAGAAGATCAGATGAGGACATCAAGAAAGCAAATGAGAAAGCATTGAAAGAAGCGAATGAGCTTTGGGAAAATGCTAAAAGCTATGCAACCCTTACTGCTAATGGAGCAGAGCTTGAATATTATCCTGAAATGGCTCAGTTAGCAAAGGCAACTACAGGCGAACTTCCTCTTCTAATAGAGGTAAATACTGCATCGGATATTCAGGCAGCTATCAAGTGGATTGAGGGAAAAGGTGCCAAAGTAATCTTTGAAGGAGTAGCTGAAGGCTGGAGAGTTGCAGAGGAAATAGCCAAAGCAGGTATTCCTGTAGTTACAGGGCCTATCCAAGCTTTACCCACTAGAGAATCTGACCGCTACGATGCAGCTTATGCAAATGCCGGGAAAATGGCTAAAGCTGGCGTGAAAGTAGCTATTCGTACCAACGGGGAAGAAAACGTGAGAAACCTACCTTTCTTCGCTGCATTTGCCGCCGCTTATGGAATGGGAAAAGAAGAAGCTTGGAAAGCAGTGACGATCACACCTGCGGAGATCTTTGGAGTTGCGGATCAATATGGCTCAGTGGAAGAGGGAAAAGTTGCCAACTTGATTATCTCAGATGGAGATCCTTTTGAGACCAAGACTCAGATCATGCATGTTTTTATTGATGGTTATAGAATGCCGCTTTCCAACAGACAGATCAGACTATATCAGGAGTTTCTTGAGCGTTCTCCTGGATTGAAAATCAATTAACAGATTTATTATAATCAGAAAACCACAAGAAATGCTCTATAGTGAGCAAATCTTGTGGTTTTCTTTTATTTTGTACCACCAATGAAAAGACTGTATTTACCTGCCACTATCCTAATTTTAAGTTCGCTTTTAGCCTGCGAAACGCCTCCAAAAAATGATGAAGTGTCTCCCATTATTGAGGAGATGCGTGCTGAGCTAGCCCCGGACAAAAGAGTAGCACTTTGGGATTTAAGCTTTGAAAATGATTCTTTAAAAGGAGAGACTGATCAGTTGACTGGTTTGGATGAATTGATTTCTGAATTAAAATCCAAAAATATTTCCTTTACTGATGCCGTAAAGAGATTGCCCGAAGAAGGACTTGGAGACCAGAACAAAGCCATAGTCACCATCTCTGTCGCAAATATCAGAAGTCAACCTAAGCATTCTGCGGAACTTGCAACCCAAGCACTTATGGGTACACCACTTAATGTGTTAAAGGAAGAGGATGGTTGGTTTCTGGTGCAAACTCCAGATAGATACCTTTCCTGGGTAGACCGCGCAGGAATACAACTGATGACTTCCAAGGAACAAGAACAGTGGCTATCACGTCCAAAGCTGGTATTTAACAAACTCTACGGACATGTTTGGAAATCTGCCGATCAGAAAGATATGGTATCCGATCTGGTGGCGGGAGATATTTTAACTTTCGAAGGTGAAAATAATGGCTTTGTAGAGGTCAGCCTTCCAGATGGAAGACTTGGATATATACCTTCAGAAGAAACTATGATGTGGGAAGATTGGATTTCCAGCAGAAGCACTGCTCCCGAAAAATTGATCAGCACCGCCAAGCAAATGATGGGCGTACCCTATCTGTGGGGAGGAACCTCAATTAAAGGAGTAGACTGCAGCGGGTTTACTAAAACAATTTATTACCTCAATGGACAAATCATTCCACGTGATGCCAGCCAGCAAATCAACGAAGGAGAACTAGTCGATGCAGAAAAAAACTGGGAGAAACTTCAGGTAGGAGATTTACTGTTTTTTGGAGTAAAAGGTACGCCTGAGAAAAAAGAGAGGGTTGTCCACGTAGGAATGTGGATAGGAAATGGTGAGTTTATTCATTCAAGAGGGCTCGTAAGGATTTCGAGCTTTGACCCAGAAAACCCCAATTTTGACGAATACGAATTAGGAAGGTACTTGAGAACCAAGAGAATTGTCAATGTGCCTTCAGAGCATATCTTATCAGTTTCAGAACTTATCACCACCAATCAACCATGACTATACACAAGCCTATTTTAGGGTTTGCTTTGGCTATAGGCTTCAGCTTACCCACATTCAGTCAGCAAGTCACGGGATTTTATCCTAAAGACGCTGCTTCCGAAAAAGCGATAGAGGAAGAATACCTCAAAGCTGTAAATTTTGCTCGTTTTAAGGTTCACTTGCAGGAACTCACCAAAGCCCCACACATCGCTGGAACTCCAGAGAATGAAGCTGTCGCTGCATACATGACCAAAGTTATGAGTGATGCTGGAATGGATGTGACCTCCTACCCTTACGATGTTTATTTGCCAAATGATCCTGGAGAATCACTTCTGGAAATTATCACTCCTGAGAAAATACTTCTTTCCCAACAAGAGGGTCCTATCGAAGGTGATCCATTTTCTACTGATTCGAGACTTCACAAGGGATTCAATGCCTACTCTGGATCGGGAGATGTCACCGCAGAAGTAGTATATGCAAACTATGGAGTAAAAGCAGACTTCGAGAAACTTGCTGAAATGGGAGTTGATCTCAAAGGTAAAGTGGTAATAGCTCGCTATGGAGGAAATTTCCGGGGGTACAAAGCGCAGTTTGCGGAGCAATATGGTGCTGCTGCTTTGATCATTTACACTGACCCTAATGATTCTGGATTTGGCAAAGGTGACGTCTACCCAGATGGTCCATTTTATAATGAAACTACTATCCAAAGAGGCTCTTTATTGACACTGGATTATACCGGTGATCCTTTGACACCATTCGAACCGGCTTTACCGTTGGATGGTGATAAAAAAGTAAAACGCCTGGATCCTAAAGATGTGGCTTTTCACACAATTCCAGTTTCCCCAATAGGATATGGCGCGGCAAAGGAGATTTTAAGTAGAATGAAAGGCTCCTCGGTGCCGGAAGAATGGCAAGGCGGATTGCCTTTTGAATACAAATTAACTGGTGGCTCTGATCTAAAAGTACGTGTGAAAGTGGAGCAACAAGTTGATTACATCCGTGCAAATAATATAGTAGGAAAGTTTGAGGGCAGTGAGTTTCCTGATGAATGGATCATTCTAGGAAGCCACTACGATGCTTGGAGTTTTGGAGCTACAGACCCTAATTCAGGTACTGCGATGATGTTGACCTTGGCGGAGGCAATAGGTGAATTGGTGAAAAACGGGGAAGTTCCAAAAAGATCTATATTGATCGGGCACTGGGATGCCGAAGAGCAAGGTGTAATAGGTTCTACAGAATGGGTGGAGCAATTCAAAGATGAATTGGGTGCCAAAGCTGTCATTTATATGAATTTTGACGGGGCAGTATCAGGTAGAAACTTTGGTGTATCAGCAGCTCCTACTTTGAAAAATCTGATCATTGAGGCTTCCAAAGAAGTCGCCTATCCAGATTCTTCCAAGACCGTTTTTGAGGTCTGGGCTGGAAGCAATGAAGAACCAAGAATAGGTAACTTAGGTGGTGGATCAGATCACATAGCTTTCTACATGTATGCCGGGGTGCCAAGTATGAGTGGTGGAGCTGGTGGTACATCTGCCTACCATTCCAATTATGACAACTTTCATTATTACAGCAAATTTGTAGACCCTACTTTCAAAATGGGTGGAACAGTAGCTTCCGTGATTGGCGTCCTAACTCTGAGATTGGCAAATGCCACCATCATCCCCTATGATGTGCCGCGGTACGCTCAGGATCTAAGAATGCATTTTGACAATGCAGTGAAATCAGTACAGGAAATCGATCCTGGATTTACCGCCTTTGACAAAGTAGATGAAGCAATAGATAAACTAAAAACTAGCGCTGCAGCATACGAATCTGCTATGAATAAAGCGTTGTCTTCAAAAGAGTTTTCGGAAAAAGAAATTCATTTATTGAACAAAGATTTGATATCTCTTGAGAAAAGCTGGATTGATCCTAAAGGAATGTATTTCGGAAGCTGGTATAGATCACTCTATGTTAGTACTGATCCATTCTCTGGATATGCTTCCTGGATTTTGCCAGGTATCAAATATGAAGTAGAAACCAAATCTACAGAGCGTCTGGAAGAATGGGATGCCCGCTATTCTAAAGCTATTCTTGACTTGAGTAAAAAAGTGGATAAGATGACTAAGATCCTGCAATAAGTTGACTTACAGACTAAATACATTGAAAAAGGGCTTGGATTAACTTTCCAGCCCTTTTTATGTTTTACCTTTTGATCCTCAAAAGAACTTCATTAAATCAAACTAAACTACTTGTTAATACTACCCAAAGCCGCTATATTACTTTACTGATTTTTACACCTTAAATCTAACAATCATGGCAAGTATTTACATTGGGTTACTTTTTTTAGCAATAGCCGTCGCAGTCAAATTCTACCCTGGTCTCTTAGCTGGCTATAATAGCATGTCCAATAGAGACAAAGAAAATGCTCAGGCAAATGGATTACCCACCTTTGCCTCTATTGTATTTGGAGTCATGGGAGTGATAAGTATTGGAGGATATTTAGCTTCAATTTGGCTAGATAGGCCGTCATTAAGTAATATATCCATTCTTGTGACTATAGTTGGAATGATCGTAATGGTAGTCTTTGGTAATTTACTTACCAATAGACAATCTAGGTAATAGAACACGTTTAGCTAGAACTTAGCCTAGGGCTATTCTTGCTCTTTGCTCCTCCAGATATACTTTCATCTCCTCTCCTTCTTCCACTTTAATCTCACCCGGCAAACCTAAAATAAATCTGGCTAAACCTGGAAGCTGGGGGATTTCGCCATGAAAGTAAAATTGATTTCTATTCTTTACGGACATAAAAGGACGCGCATTTGGATGCTCTTCCATCATCAAGTGATATGCTTTTTTGCTTAGCTTCAATTTTACCTGAAATTTATTTTTACCTGTAAAACCAAAAAGCTGAGTCCCTGGTAACTGATGCTTAGTTTCATATTTCCAATTCAACTGACTTAAGACCACTTCCCCAATTCTTTCAATTTTGAAGACTTTCATACTTTTGCTTGCTGGTTCAAAGGCATGTATGGTTTCATAGTTTGAAGAAAATGCAACTGGCTCCACCAATCGGTCGCTGGTTGTATCAGAGCTCAGGGAATAATAATCCTTCAGCCAAACCTGCTTTTTCAACTGGATTCCTAGCCCTATTTCATCGACCAACCTGCTAAGGTTTGCTTTGAACAATTGCTCAGTGCCCTGCTTTACCTCCGACCTAACATCCAACTTTTTAATAATTGAATCATGCAGCAAATTTCCTTTGCCCTGACTTTCTATCATAGAGCGAAGCCATTGACTTTCCTCTTGGGAGAAAGTGCCGTAGTTCAATGTCTGGTCCATTCCTGGCTTTTGGTGAATCTTATATTTGCTGAATTCCTTCACCACCTCAAAACCTAGTGCCTCGAGCAATTTGAAATAGCGATAAATAGTGCGCTCATCCGTTTCCAACAGTTCTGCAAGTCTATGCACAGGCTTACCAATATTGCTTTGAAGCAAATTGATCAATTTGAAAACGCGTAGTATTTTTTGCTGCTCGATCTTTCCTGCCTGACTCATAGTAAATTGTGAATTTGGAAAGCTAAAAGTAAACAAAATCAGAAAGGGATTTTAATATTTGACGTGTATTGTCAAAAAAATAATTGACAAAATGTGTCATACCCACGGCATTTCAATCATTCCAACATCTCATTCCTATCAAGCTAGTGTGCCTCTGGCACAAATTATTGGATTACAATTATCCTAACAGGAATGTTCGCTTCATACCAGAGGAATTAAGGCTTGGTGAAATCAGAAACCGAACAAAGTCCCAACAGGAAAAAAAAAACATCCCAGCGAAATGAAAGCTTGGTAAAAGTGTATGCTGGAAACGAATCGTAGCCCCAGTTTGGCGAGAGATTACATAAATAGTCGTTTTTAATAAATAGACATATTAACAACTAATGTGTCATGCCTACGGCATTCCAATCATTCCAACATCTCATTCCTACCAAGCTAGTGTGCCTCTGGCACAAATTATTGGATTATAATTACCCTAACAGGAATGTGCATGTCATCCCATAGGGATGAAAGCTTGGTAACAGCGTATGATGGAGTTGAATCGTAGCCCCAGAGGGGCGACACCTACTCAGGTTCCTTAAAAATATATTCAGGATTATAATCAACCTCAAAACCATTGAGAATCTTCAGGTACTCCTGCTTAAAACTAGACTTTTTGTGATGATCCTTTTGGTTATTGATGTAGTTTATCACCTTTGGTAAGTCTGATTTTGCATACGAAAAGGCCCCAAAACCTGCTTGCCATGCAAATTTAGAGGAAGTGAGTTTCTCCTCATTAATCCACTTTGATGTAGATGATTTTACTATTTGTACCAACTCACTTACTCCCTGCTCAGGCCTATGACCAGTCAAAATATGCACATGATCCGGCATACCATTTATAGCTAACACCTTATGACCATAATTATGAATAATCGCAATCATGTATTCATATAGTCTTTTTTCCCAGATTTCAGAAATTAAAGCATTCCTAAATTGAGTAGCAAAAACAAAATGAATATGAATTTGGGAATAGGTATTAGCCATAAAAAATAGAGTTATCCTTAAAAATTTAGCTTACAATAAATATAATCTCTAAAGCTGTAATTCACTTACTATTTATTAGGGATTTAAACTTTTTAATACGTGCAGAGATTAGAAATTAGGTATTTTTGACCTAACCCTTATGAACTTATCACCAGAGCACCATACGTTCAAAATTGCTTTCAAAACCCCATTTTTAGCTGGTCTCCTCTTCCTATTTGTCTACTGGCTCATTGGGTTTGATGGCATCACGTTCAGTGATGACGTCTACTATTTGCTGGCGGGGCAAAAATTCTGGGAAGGCACCATGGAGGTCAACGATTACCATTTTTCCAGTCGCTGGGGAGCTTATGTTCCAACGGGATTTATCGGATATATCCTAGGTTTTGATGCTCATAAGATCTCTCTGATATCACTCTTAAGCTATGGGCTGACTCTTTTCCTATTACTGAAAATTCTTCCGAAGCCTACTCCTGCTTGGGTATTGGTGCTCTGGTTTTGTACACAGGTATATTTCCTACATTTCCTGACAAAAGTCTATCCAGACAGTTTATTGGTCCTTTGGACTTGCATAGTTCCTGTAGCCTCCGTTTACCGCAAAACTAATCCAATACTTGCAGGCTTTGCGCTGGTAGCAGCATTATTTATGGGTTTTCTCACGAAGGAAACCATCGTCCTTTTTGCGCCATTTCCCATTTTGTTATTTTACGTTGATTGGAAAAATAGGAGTCTTAACAAATCATTTTATATCGCAATCCTGATCACGGGTATCCTGCTTTCGGTAGCCTATCTTGGCTATTTCTGGATCAAGTTTGGCGACCCTCTACATAGAATCAGTTCCATCAATGCTGGTCATTATATCTCGGAATTCACCTATGCTGACAAGGGATTTTGGTCCATAGTTAGAAGACTCACTATTCTTCCAATTATCACTTTTGTAGAGCGATCATATTGGGCATGGATGGTGTTTGCTATACCTGGAATAGCAATGGGTTTAAAGTCAGGGAGAACTCGCGCATTTGAGTTTTCGCTGGCTTTCCTATGCATGTTAATAGGTTTCTGGTTTATGACCTCTACTCTGGATTTTTACAATCCTATATACCTAAATCCACGGCATTTAATCATCTTAATTCCCTTGCTGAGTTTTCTGATTGCTTTTGGGTGGAAAGAATGGAATAGCTCTCTAGAGTGGAAAGTGATTTTGATCTTTCTTATGCTACTTGGTACCGTTATAAGTCTAGTTCAGCTGGATTTAAAAATGGCAACATTTAATCTGGCTTTGGCAGCAGGTATTTGGTTATCCAGCTGGAAGTTCTCTCCGGTACTTTTAATCTCAATCTTAGTTGCGCCTGCATTGATTGCTGTTCCTTACCAACAGAACTTGAAGCAATACAAAAACTTAATCAACACCTTAGATAAAGAGACCCAAAACGCTAATAAAAAGCAAGTTATTTATACACATAGTTTTCTGGATTTTAGTAAACAAGTCTTACTTCCTTATAACAGTATATCGCAGGGATTGATAGTTCCAATGTATCAGTTCCCAAAAGATTCCAGCCAATTTCCGAGTCGGCTTAAATTATTGGTTTACGATTATTACTTACATGCTTATCCTGAGGAGCAGGAAGATTTAGATGAAATTAATTATACACTTAGCAAGCACTATGGGCTAATCAAAACTTATAAGACCGGAAATATTACTGTGAATGATTATGCCAGGAAGTGAGAAGTTTGGAGTAAGAATTGTGAGGCTGGAGCGCTATAGAATCTTGACTTACCTCCCTCAACAATCAAGAAAATAAGGGCAAATCGCTTTATGATTTGGTGACTTTTAAGGAAGTTCCACTAAGCGTAGTAGCATAAGATTTCAAAGGTTGGGTGGCAGGACCATTAAGCACATTGCCAGAGGTATCAAATTCAGAACCATGGCAGGTACAGGTAAATTTGCTATTTGAAAAAGTCCAGTTTCGGTCGCATGCAGAATGGGTACAAACCGAAGTCATGGCGAAATATGCTCCGCCAACATTGACTACCAAAGTCTTTGCATCGGTGATCAAAAGCCAACCGCCTGCATCTGCCAATGCCACTTGAGCAGTCAAATCAATTTGAATAGTATTTCCTGATATAACTATTCCATTGCTAGTGGCTGGAGGAGTAGTAACTATAGGGCCATTGATTTGGGGATCCTGATCCTCAGAGTCACCGCAACTAGTAAAAAAGCCTAGGCCAAACGTGGTCATAACTGCTGTCATTCCTGCACGCTCAATAAATTCCCTTCGTGAATTGCTAAGTTTTCCTTTTTTTGAGTTCAACACTTCCATAATTCTCATTTTGCAGTAATTACGCATTGAGAACTAAGGTTGGATTCAAATGTTTATAGACTAGTCTTATCTCCTTTAAAAATCACATTCAAATGAGTTTACTCCCTTTGAAAAAAATGACGGATGCATTGTAAAAAGGTAAACTTAAAAAACACTAAATAATTTAAAATTTGAAATCCCTAAAATGAAATCGACATCCTAGAAATGCTTTCTATCTAATATTTCCTTAAGCACCACAGCATCTCGGATAGATTGAGGATTCTTCAACATTCGTGCGTACCTACTTTTTGAAATGTAAGAATTCTCTTCTGCCACTTCTTTCAACGAAGGAATTTCAGGAATACCCTTAGAAGTTTTAGTAAGCTCAGATTTAGTTCTCTCAAAAGCACCCTCATAATGCTCGATCTCATCATCGTCTTCCTCCAATTTTCTGGTTGGGAATCTCTTCACCGCTGGAGCTGGATCAGCTCGCCATTCAGGTCGTGATGAGGTATCTCCAGCACGCTCATAAACCACTTCTCTAGGTTGATTTGCAGGCAAAGGTTGCGCTCTCGGTTGTGTCGGAGTCACTGGTTTGGACTTTTGGGCATCACGGATTTCCCGCATCAGATCCTCAAAAGAAACAGGTTTTTGCTCAGGCACATCAGACATCTGCTCTGGATCTGCACCCTGATTTTTTTTCTTGCCTTTGGTAGCCTGATAGATAAAATAAGCCAAGACGGCGACGATATAAACTATATTTCCTAAATCCACTGGGGTAAGTTAAATCATTTCGGTAATTAATACATGTTTTTTAACCGCAGAGTTAATGGACTAAACCGCAAAGAGCGCAGAGTTTGACGCAGAGACCGTAAATCAATTCTTCTCAACTTGATATTTGCCCATTGAATTTGAAATTTGATTATTGATAATTTCCAAATCCTGAGGTTCCGTTCGTGAGATGAACAATGGCGGCGGTTGCATATTCAAATTTCTTTTTGACCGCAGAGACGCCAAGGTCACAAAGTAGGGTCGCAAAAGCTAATATCATTTGGTTTATAAATTATTGACCACTCGTTTTAGTCCATCGACCATTTTGGATACATTAAAATTCAACAATAATCCTAGTCTATGGTCAGAAAGCTTTAAGTAAGTTAGAATCTGGGCTAGATGTATTTCTGAAAATTCTTCAACCACTTTAATCTCTACAATCACCTTGTTTTCTACAAGTAAATCAATACGATAACCAGCTTCTAAATTCACTTCTTTGTAAATAACGGGTAGAGCAACTTGGGTTCTAACTTCTAACCCTCGCTGATTAAGTTCATATGCTAGACAAATTTCATAACTGCTTTCCAATAGCCCTGGACCTAAATGCTTATGCACATCTATAGCCGCTCCAATTATGATTGATGATATCTCATTTTCAGTCATTTGCTTAAAAAAATAGTATAGTTAAATTTCAATTTTTTTCACTTAAAAACCAACTAGTTAGCCACTGTTAAGATATCAAGTATGAATCCTTAAAAAAATAATCTTAGCGCCCCTCCTTTCCGTACTCAGCGTCTCTGCGGTTAAAGAATAAACATTTATCATAGCATTGTGTCATTCCGTTCGATGTTAAGTATAATAATTCTATTTATAGATCATAAAGGCCTACTTGATTCCGAGCACAGTGACTGAACTCTGATCACTGCGACTATCAACAAACAACTATCTACAATCAACTAATTTTAAATTCCTTAACCACTCCCAACTGAAAACTGAATAATGAAATCCTTGGACAATGCCGCAAATGATCTTATTTTGTTTAATTATTTAAGACAATTTCAAAAGGATGCTGCTCAGTAAGCTGGAGATCAAAGGGTTTAAGAGTTTTGGGGATAAAATGGTGATTAACTTCGACAAGGGAATCACCGGCGTGGTTGGGCCAAATGGCTGCGGAAAATCCAATGTGGTCGATGCCATCCGCTGGGTGCTCGGAGAGCAAAAGACCCGAATGCTCCGCTCCGACAAGATGGAGAATGTGATTTTTAACGGTACCAAAAACCGTAAAGCTTCCAATCTTGCCGAAGTATCCTTGACTTTTGAAAACACCAAAAACCTACTTCCTACCGAGTACACCTACGTCACAATAACCCGTCGCTATTATAGATCTGGCGACAGTGAATATCAGATCAATGGGGTTACCTGCCGATTGAAAGATATCACGAATCTCTTCATGGACACCGGGATCAATTCGAATTCATATGCTATCATCGAGTTGAAAATGATCGATGAACTCCTGAATGACAAGAATAACTCACGAAGGGATTTATTTGAGGAAGCTGCTGGAATCTCCAAATTCAAAAACAGAAAGAAGGAAACACTACGCAAACTTCAGGACACAGACGATGACCTAGACCGGGTGGAAGATGTACTTTTTGAAATAGAAAAGAACCTGAAAAGCTTGGAAAAGCAGGCAAAGCAAGCTGCCAAGTATTTTGAGATCAAAAAGGATTATAGACTGGCTAGTATCAATCTGGCGAAAAAAAGCATAGAGAAATACAGTAAGTCATTGATTGAATCCGGCCAGAGAATTCAAGAGGAAGGTGATAAAAAACTACAGCTTCAAACTCAGGTTGCTGATCAGGAAGCCCTACTTAGCCAATTAAAGTCTGACTTAATCCTTAAAGAAAAATTACTTGCTAGCCGTCAAAAGGCACTAAACGAGCATGTCAATAAGATTCGAACTTTCGAATCTGAGAAAAAAATAAAGAATGAGCGCCTTCGCTTTCTGGAAGATAGATCTCAGAAATTGCGGGAGCAAATAGATACTGACCGAAAGTCAAACGATCGTGCAGGCTTCAGTATTCGCTCCCTACAGCAGGAAAAAGAGTCAGCTGAAAAGATGCTGGCAGAGAAGGAAATGATCGTCTCAGAACTTCGTGAAGCCTATGAAAGCCAGAAACTAGTCCAAGCAGAAAAGCAGCAGGCGCAAAAGACCATTACTCAAAATTTTGAAATACTTAAGGAGAAGGTATATCAGCTCAGCAAAGACATAGAAATCAAGCAAATTCAACTTTCTACACTAAAGCAGGAACTAGAGAGAACCTCAAGTGATGATTCCTCACAGGAAGCTAGCTTGGTGGATTTTGAGGAAAAGTTGATAACCCTGAAAACCGAGCTTGATGAGTCAAACAAAGGCTATCAGGAGCTAAAAGCCAAGCAGGAAGATCTGGATCAAAAGATCGAGGAAACTAATCGGGTAATCGAAATGATTCGTGAGGAACTTACGCAATCGTCCCGAAAGCTTGACTCTAAAACCAACGAGTATAACCTTACCAAATCTCTGGTGGAGAATCTGGAAGGTTTCCCGGAGGCCATCAAATTCCTGAAGAAAAATTCAAGTTGGGGTAAGGATGTCCCCCTACTCTCCGATCTACTGACAACTTCGGAAAAGTATAGGGTGACGATTGAGAATTACCTGGACAGCTACATGAATTACTATGTGGTTGATACCGAAGCTCAGGCTATTGCTGCGATTCAACTACTGAGTGATTCGGCGCGAGGCAAAGCAAATTTCTTTGTTTTGGAACATTTTGAGCGCTTTAAGCCTAGCCAAAATAAGCTTTTCGCCAATGCCACTGCAGCAACGGAAATCATAGAATTTGATGTCAAGTATTCCCGTCTGATCAACTTCATTCTGGACAATGTCTATATAGTACAAGGCGAGCATAGGGATTTTCCGCAGGACACAGAGGCTGTCTTCATCTCAGAAAATGGTAAATACACCAAGCGAAAATTCAGTATTTCAGGAGGTTCTGTAGGCCTTTTCGAAGGAAAAAGAATCGGTAGGGCCAAGAATCTGGAGAAGCTGGACAAGGAAATCAAAGATCTGAATAAGAAAGTCAGCAGCACCAGAAACAACCTGGATAATAAGCTGTCTGAACTGATGAAGCTGAAGGAAATCAGCTATAAAAAGACACTGGAAGAGTGGCAAAATAAGATCAATGCCATCAATCAGGATTTCGTATCTGTGCGTACCAAAAAGGAGCAACTAGCCGAGTTGCTTAGCTCCAATGCCAATAAGCGCGAAGATATTTTGGATAGAATCGCTTCCATAGAAGAAAGTTTGACCGAGATTCAGCCACAGCTTTTTGATGAGCGAGCGGAGTTCGAAGCCATGCACGATGAGCTCGAAGAGCTGAATGAAACCTACGAAAAGGAGTCTGCCTTGCTCTCTGAAAAGTCTCAGGCTTTCAATGCGGAAAACATCCTTTATCACCAGCATCTGAACCGGGTGAGCAGTTTGGATCAGGAAATTGAATTCAAGCAAACTGCCTATGAGAATTCGAAGGAGCGTATTGGGAAGTCCCAGTCCGAGCTTTCCTCACTTGATACGGAAGTGAAATCCTTGCTCGACAATAACGAGGTCAAGGATGATGAATTGATCGAGTTGTACTCGGAAAAAGAAGGTATAGAAAAAGGAGTGCAGGAAGCGGAGAAAGATTACTATGCTTCTCGGGGATTTATAGATGAGACTGACCAAAAAATCCGAAGCATTCAGAAATCCAAGGAAAGCTACGATCAGCTGATTCATGAATTGGAAAATGCAGTGAATGAGATCAAGCTTAAAATGGCTGGAATGAAGGAAAGACTCAGCGTAGAGTTTGAGCTGGATCTGGATGAGCTGATGGAGGAAAATCCTGAGATTGACGAGGAATTCAAGGAATTTGCTGAGGAAAAGCTTAGAGAACTGGTAAGCCGACAAAAAGAAAAGCAGGAGAAGATAGGTCCTATTAACCCGATGGCAATGGAAGCCTATGATGAAATCAAGGTTCGCTACGACTTTATTACGGCTCAAAAAGAAGATCTCATCAAAGCCAAGCAGTCATTGCTCACCACGATTCAGGAGATAGATCAGGTAGCCAAAGAAACATTTTTGGATGCTTTTGCCAAGATCAAAGAGAACTTTGTGAAGGTATTCCGCTCACTCTTTACCGAGCAAGATGACTGCGATCTGACTTTGGTGGATCCTAGCAATCCTCTGGAATCCGCTATAGAGATTATGGCCAAGCCAAAGGGCAAAAGACCATTGACGATCAATCAACTTTCCGGGGGTGAGAAGACGCTGACTGCCACTTCCCTACTTTTTTCTATTTATCTTTTAAAACCTGCGCCATTTTGTATTTTTGATGAGGTAGATGCGCCACTGGATGATGCCAATATTGACAAGTTCAACCAGATTATACAGCAGTTTAGTGGGGAGTCTCAGTTTATCATTGTCACGCATAACAAGCGCACCATGGCCAGCACGGATATTATCTATGGCATCACGATGATCGAAGCGGGAGTGAGTAGAGTGGTTCCGGTGGATTTAAGGGAGTTAGTATAAGGATGTAGAATTGGGCTAAAGCCCATCAAATAATTTCGATTCCCATTGCCTCCAGCTAAAGCAGGAGGCAATGCAAAAAGAATGTTATAATTCAATTGAATAGGAATGGCGCTTTAGCCCATTTTATAAGAATTTTACGAGTCAAAAAGGCTTTAGCCCAATAATTTTTAGTTAAATCCGGAATATTCAATGGCATTTTATTGAATATAGGATTGTGATTTTAGACAGTTCCATTTAGAATTTTATTTTCAATTAAATTGAATTGGGATAATGGTTTTGCCTATTCATTTAGCCCAAATTCTTTTCTTAAATTTTTCAATTATGGCATTTGCGAAAGTTTACATTCACCTTGTTTGGAGCACAAAAACCCGGCTACCCTATTTGACTTCCAAAGAACTTAGATTAAAGGTTTGGAATCATATCTGTGAAAATGCCCATAGAAAAGGAATATTCGTGGATTTCATCAATGGTTATTCCGATCATTGTCACTGTTTGATTTCCTTGGGAATGGATCAAACAATACAAAAGACAGTTCAGCTTATTAAAGGAGAATCCTCATTTTGGATCAATAAAAACAAGTTGACTCAGGAGAAATTTGAATGGCAAGATGAATATTTTGCGGTTTCAGTTTCAGAATCTCAGTTAAATAAGGTTCGAGAATATATCAAAAACCAAGAAGGTCATCATCGAAATAAGTCCTTTCAGGAGGAATATGATGAATTTATAATAAAATTTGGTTTTCAGAAATTAACTGATGAATTGGGCTAAGGCCCTCTCTAAATTTAAGATTTTGATTGCCTCCCGCTAAAGCAGGAGGCAATCAAATGATGTAAAAGGATAAATATGCAGAGCAATCCGGTTTAGATTTCTCGACTGTTTTTCTACTTACTTTCAAACCACTAATAAATCTACTCACCAATTAGCAGGTGAGTGCTCACTGCGATTCTGTTCCAGGAATTAATGATCACTACAGCCATAATAATTTCTGCAAGTAAGTTGTCAGAAAAAAATCTTGATGCTTTTTCATAGGTCTTCTCTGATAATCCATGCTGGCTAATTTGGGTTATTTCCTCTGTCATCTCCAAGATTAGTTGCTCTTCTTCTGTAAAGATCCCGATAGCCTCTCTCCATGCGCTAATAAGAAATATTCTATTGGCAGTTTCCCCATTTTTTAGAGCATCTTTAGTATGCATATCAATACAATACGCGCAATTATTGATTTGAGAAGCTCTGATTTTTATCAGTTCTTTATGGGATTTTTTAAGTTTTGCTTTTGCCAAAAACCCTTCCAATCCAAGCATTGCCTTATATGCCTGAGGTGCTATTTGATCGATTTTAATACGTTTTTCCATGACTTTGAATGTTTTTAATTTAATACTTCAAAGATCTGGATCAGGAATCCTGCAGAAGTTAAACTGGTTTAAGAAATGCTTTTTCTGCGAATTTCACTTAAATACTCTGGGGTGAAATTTAAATAGGATGCGATAAGGTATTGGGGAACCCGCTGCAAAAACTCAGGTTGGCTAGTGCTGAAATGATGGTAAAGATCCTCTCTGGAATAATTGTATATAAATTTTATTCTCATCTGAGTGGCTGCAAAGGCTTTTTGGTAAATACACCTAAAGTATTTCTCCAATTTAGGATGCTCCTCAAGGAGATTTAGATAATCCTCCCGCTTTACCTGCATCACTTCCACAGGCTCAACTGCCTGAATATAAAAATCTGTCTTTGACCCATTGAGAAAGGAAAAAGTGTCTGTCAACCACCAGTTTTCAATTGCAAATTCCGTAGTCTGCTCCACTCCTTTTTCATTGATAAAAAATTTGCGGAGTATGCCCTTTATCACGAAAAAATTCGATTTACAGATCTGACCCTCTAGGATGAGATTCTCCTTTTTCCGATAGCTAACTCTCTTGAAGTAAGTAACGATTTGCTCCCATTCTTCATTTGAAAGGCATACAAATTTTTCCAGATGAGCCTTTAATTCTTCCTCCATAGCTAGTTAAAAATGATAGTGACCTCTAAGGTAATTTATAAATTTAAGTTTGCTTGCGAATTGAATGGTAAGCATATTCATATGCCTGCAAAAGAATGGTTTCTATTCCTTCAAACATCACATATCCCTAGGGGTCAAAAATCTTCCCTCCTTACGAATTATTCGTATTTTAGGAACTACTCTCAATTAACTTTTCCCAAAATTCATTTTGCCTTCCCTATGAACTCACATCTGCAAACCTCATTAATAAAATTCTCAATTACCTCATTATTCTTTCTTTCTGCTATCCTTTGTCAAGCTCAGCAAGGTCCAACCGTTCGAAAAGACGTTCCTTTGGATTCTATCCGGCTAAGTGATCCCTTTATTCTGGCTGATCAGAAAACACAGCAATATTATATGACAGGAACAGGTGGGATGCTTTGGAAAAGCAAGGACCTGAAAAGTTGGGAAGGGCCATATCGGGTCACCGAAACTGATCCTGATTCCTGGATGGGACCTAGACCAATGATCTGGGCAGCAGAGCTCTTTGATTATCAGGATAAGTACTACTACTTTGCCACCTTCACAAACAGGGATGTGAAAATTGATACAGTTGCAGGAAATGTCATAGAACGGCGGGCAAGTCATGTATTGGTAAGCAATGAAGCGGCTGGACCATACGTTCCTATGGAAGATCCCACGTACCTGCCAGCTGACAAACCTACACTTGACGGGACGTTTTGGATTGATACTGATGGCAAGCCTTACATGGTGTATTGCTATGAATGGCTGCAAAATCTCAATGGAACTATGGAAAAAATTGAGTTGAAACCTGATTTAAGCGGTTCTGTGGGTGAAGGGAAATTACTTTTTAAAGCTAGCGATTCTCCCTGGAGCAGGGAAAAAGATGCAAATGGAAATGACGTCCCCAACAAAGTGACGGATGGTCCTTTTCTATTCCATACAGGTACTGGTAGACTTGGAATGATATGGACAAGCTGGATTTATGATACTTATGTTCAAGGAGTAGTCTATTCTGAAAGTGGCACCTTGGACGGTCCTTGGATCCATGAAGAACAACCTATCACCCCGGCTAATTTTGGTCATGGAATGCTGTTTACCACTTTTGACAACAAAACCCTGATGAGTGTTCATAGCCACAAATCAGTTAATGGCAGGACAATCAGAATTCCTCACTTATTTGAGGTGGATTTAACTGGTGATAAGTTGGCGGTAGTTGGACCTTATGTTCCATAGTGGTAAGTTGGAAGTCGGGAAGTAGGAAGTTGGAAGTAGGTAGTCAGAAATCTTAAATTAAACGTTTAAAACCAATGCTTGATATTATAATTGATACACGCCAAGCGGTTATTACCCCTGGATTTTCGGTAAAGCGTATACTGCCCTTTCAGTTGAGAAGAATGGTGGGGCCATTTATTTTTATGGATCATGCAGGTCCGGTAAGTGTTCCGGCTACAACAAATCTGGACGTGTTGCCTCACCCTCATATAGGACTTTCAACTGTGAGTTACCTCTTAGATGGGAATGTGACCCATAGAGATAGTCTTGGTGTGGAGCAAGTAATCAAACCTGGGGAGGTAAACTGGATGACAGCTGGAAAAGGGATTTCCCATAGCGAACGCTTTGAGGATCCCAATGTCTTGGCCGCGGGAGGTCTGGAAATGATTCAGACCTGGGTTGCGCTACCAGAAAAGGACGAGGAAACTGACCCAGCCTTTAAAAATTATGCTGCAGATGAATTACCTGTTTTCACTGATAAAGGAGTTTGGATGCGGCTGATAGCGGGTGATGCCTTTGGATTAAAATCTGACGTAAGGACCAGCTCACCACTTTTCTATTTACATGTAGAACTGCAAGCAGAAGCTAGATTTGGTATTCCCACCGGACATAGCGAAAGAGGCGTTTATATCGTGAAAGGAAGTCTGGAGGTGAATGGAGTAAGCTATCCTGCCGGTAAATTATTGGTGTTTTCCAAAGGAGTAGATCCATTGATTATTGCAAAGGAAAAAACCACGCTGATGATGCTGGGTGGAGAGCACCTCGGAGAACGATTAATCTGGTGGAACTTTGTATCCAGCCGCAAGGAGCGTATTGAGCAGGCCAAGGAAGACTGGAAACAGGGAAGGATTCTGTTACCTCCCAGCGATAATCAGGAATTTGTGCCCCTGCCTGAAGATAAGTCAAAGCCTGCCGGAGGACCAGCTCCCGGGATTCTATCTTAATGTAGCTGCCACTTATCTGCCAATTCTTTGTTAAACCCCTCTCCTTCTTTGGGGTTTGGTTCTCCTTTTCCTGTTGTTATCAACTTATAAAGACTATTTCCAACATAATTATTCCACCCATCTTTACACACCTGATAGCATTCATAAGAATCTCTTAGGCCTTGTTGTGTGAAAGTCATTCTCGTTTTTGGGCCTTCTTTGCTTATTTCAAAAACTATCCGATTGCCTAACCATTCCTTTTCATCTTCAATGAAATTGAATTTATTTTCAACTACTTCCCAAACCACCAGCTCAACAGGTTTTAAGCTGACAACCTTCATCTTACAGAGATGAATATCCTTATAATGGTAAAACCATTCCTTATTTAGTTCGTCCGTAGGTCCTTCTATTTCCTCAGACCACCAGCCTCTAACATAATTTATGGCTTCGTAAACTTCCAGTGGGCTTTGATCTACTAAAATTGATGTAGTGTAATCCTGATTGTCCATGATAATGTGATGTTACTTTTAAGGTTTGATAATAACTCAATCAACAACTTCATATAGCCTTAAAGCTTCTGCGGTTTTTACAATGAACTTTAGAAGGAAAAGAATTTAGCTAATTGGTTGATCAAATTTACATTTCCAAATCACCTACTAAAAGTGTGTATTTAGACATTCTAGCAGGTTGATTTAGACAACTGCTGGTTGTAATTTTGACAAATACATACCATTTCTCATGAAGCATCTCAGCATATTAATCCCCAATGGCCAAAACAATTTGAGTAGTATTGTGGGACCCTATAAGATCTTCACACGTGCCAACGACTATTTCGAATCAAAGGGAAACAGCCGGCAATTTCAGATCGAATTAATTGGAACTGAGGAGAAAGTAGATTTCTATGAAGGTTTGTTTACAGTAAATCCTCACAAAAAACTTCATCAAATCTCCAAGACTAATTTGATCATCATTCCTTCTTTGAATCATAATTATAAGGAAGCCATCAGCGGTAACCAGGAAATGATCTCTTGGCTTTCTTATCAATTCAAATCAGGAACGGAAATCGCCAGTATATGTACTGGAGCATTCTTGCTTGCAAGCACCGGTGTTTTAGATGAAAAGAGTTGCTCAACGCACTGGTCAGCTGCTGCAAATTTCAAGGAAATGTTTCCCAAGGTGAATCTTAAGGAAGATCAATTGATCACAGATGAAAATGGTATATACACCAATGGTGGCGCTTATTCCTTTCTAAATCTGATGATTTACCTTATCGAAAAGTTTTATGACAAAGAGACTGCGATTCATTGCGCGAAGGTTTTTCAAATTGACTTTGAAAGAAACTCCCAATCCGAATTCTCTATTTTTCAAGGATATAAAAAGCACGGTGATGTAGACATTCTAAATGCCCAAGCCTTCTTGGAAAAGAACTATGCGGATAAAATTTCCATGGAATCTCTTTCTATAAACCTGAATTTGGGAAGGCGGAATTTTGACCGAAGGTTTAAAAAAGCTACCTCCCTCACTCCTATTGATTACTTGCAGCGTGTTAAAATTGAGGCTGCCAAAAAGTCCTTTGAACTAAGCCGGAAAAACATCTCCGAGGTGATGTATGAAGTGGGATATAATGACAGCAAAGCCTTTCGGGAAGTTTTCTGCAAACTTACCGGGCTTACTCCTCAGCAATATCAAGGGAGATATTATAAAAGTATCTGATTAAAACACCGATTCACTGTAAGGATTTTAAAAGCAAATCAATCTGGATTTTGTATGCTGAAAATCTCAATTTCATCTTTCTTACCCCTTAGATTAATCATCCCCAGAGAATCCGCACTTATCCTCAAATCACCCCGCATCTGCCCAAGCAATACTCCCGACACCAAGAAGTCCTTTTGATACTCATTGCATATACTTTGTATTCGCGCAGCAGTATTTAAAGTATCCCCATGATAGGCAATATCCTTCTTTACCTCACCGATTTCAACGGCTGTTACTTTACCAAAATGGGCACCTGCTTTGAATTGGGGCAAAAGCCCGTAACGTTCTAAATAATATGAGTTACGCTGCTCGAATTTCATCCTGCAGGCAAAGAAAATACGGATGCAATTTTCATTTACTATCCCCTCTTTTTCTGGCCACATCAATACAATTTCATCTCCTACATACTGGTAAATCTGGGCTCTGAACGCATAAATAACCTCATTGATATCCGCAAATGCATCTCTGATAAAAGCACTGTACTGTATATGGCCCAGCAGCTCTGCGGTGGAAGTGGAAGATTTCAAATCCATAAACATAAATATCCTATCCTCTTCCCTGGGATTTTGATACCTACCAAATAACAAAGGAAGCAATACTCCCGGTCCATACTTTTTATTCACCAGATTGATAAAATTGATCAGTAAGGTCATAAAGAAATAGTAGATCATAATCAGGCCAAATAAATAATCCCAAGAACGCAAAGACAATCTATCCACCTCCAAAATTCCAAAACCAAACAATATATCGTTCATCCATAGCAGGCGAATTAAAATCAAAAAGATGATAATTAACCCCAGCCCAAGCACTGCTTTGATCAATATGGATTTGCCTAAAGAGCCTTTTCGTAACAGACTTTTCTCCAACTGATAATCAGCAAATCCTGAAAAGAGTCCATAAAAAACCCCGAAAATCACTGCCAGTAGAAACCCTGAATTAAGATTCACGGCAATTGTGTCTTCCAATACTTCAGATAAAAAGCGGGTATATAGAAACAGGATCCCCATCAACATACAGTTCGCGATGATCCAGAAATTGATCTGGATACCAACATAACTGAGCCTGGGAAAGCTGGCAGTGATTCGGTGAGCTACGGTGGTATATTCTATTTTTCCGGACATAGGAATCAAAATTTAATTCAAAAACTAATAGAATTTTAATTAGAATCCTGCATCAGATGCTACAGTAATCTAGAGTTACTGTTGATTTGTGTCGGTGGGTAACCGTATTGCTTTTTGAAGGCAAAAGAAAAATGGGACAGATTTTCAAATCCACTCTCATAGCAGACCTCAATAGGCTTTTTGTTCTTTTCCGCAAGTTGAAAATGTGCTAGTTCCAATCGCTTTAACGTCAGCCATCGCTGTGGGGGTATATTAAAAGCCAGCTTAAAATCCTTTTTAAAAGTAGTGAGGCTCCTTCCTGTGAGATAGGCAAACTTTTCCAAAGCCATGTTGAACATGTAGCTTTTCTCCATAAATCCGATTAAATCCACCTTGTGGGGATCATCAAAATTGGAGAGTATCCCATCTATTTCCGGATCGATTGTCCTCAGGATATTGATGGCTTCTTCTATTTTTAAGGCAGCCAATTTTTCAGGGAAAGGCTCCTTCATATGGAAATAGGGAATCAGGGAAGCCATGCAACTCTCCAGCAAAGGATGATTTGAAAAACTCTTGATCTTTGGAACAGGTGTGACCTTTACCTTCAAATCCATTTCCTTATAAAAATCCCTCAAAACATCTTTGGTCAATAGCATTACCACTGTTTTGTGAGGCAAACCATCTTTAGGGTAATTGATCATGGTGGCCGGCTGATTTCTGGGAATAAGAAATATGTCCCCTGTTTTAAAGTGATGAACTGCGTCAGTTTGGACAATTTTTGTCTCTCCTGAGATAAACCAAATCAACATATGATGATCAAAAACAATCTCAGAAATAAAGAATTTATCTTCATAGCTGGACAGTTTAATTTCTGGAGTGAGGTAATTGGAAATATGATCCATAGGAGAAGTTAATCTAATAAAATTATGCAATTCGAATGTACTCAATCATTCCAGAGGCCTTTTTTGAGTAGTTTGGCATCCCGATAATTGTATAGATGGGAAAAGCGGTAACAACACTAATGATAGTCTGGGAAAGTTCAGCATTCCTTCAATGGAAAAATTCTTAGCACAAATTAGAATCAAAAGAAGCTGGTCTTTCTTTGAGAAGGACAAAAAAAGACCAGCTATGTGGATGTAACTAAACACAGTTCCTGTGCTTCATCCATTCACTGCAGTCAGGAAGTTACCTTTTCAAATTCAGGAATTTCAAATTTCAGACCTAACAATAATTCGCTGAGTTCCCATAATCGTATGGCTTTGGTTTCATCCAAAGAATAGGGTTTTACTCCAGCGCCGGGACTGTTTCCTACATTTAATTCAGCGACATCACAATCCTCGCAATACACTCCACCTATATCCTGAAGTAAGGGACTGGTAGCGCACCAAACCGTGGTCGCTGCACCTTGAGGGATTGTTTTCAGACTTGCCAGTATTTCCGGCGGCATATTTCCATCTTTATCTACAAAACCCATTTTTTGAAACAATTCCAGAGGAGCTTCTCTAACTCAGTGCCTCCAATGGATCCAGGATGCAATGAATATGCGCTCACGCCCTTATTCTTCCCCCGCTTGTCCAATTCCATAGCAAAGAGATTACAGGCTGTTTTGGATTGGCCGTAGGCAAGTAAGGTTTCATATTCCCTACTGTCAAAGTTCAGATCCTCAAAATCCAGATCCCCAAACTGATGTCCACTCGATGATACATTTATTACCCTGGCTCCCTGAGCTTTAACCAAAGTAGGCCAAAGTCTGGCTACCAAATGAAATTGGGCTAGGTAATTCACCGCAAACTGAGATTCTATTCCCCTTCGGTCTTTCCTAAGGGGTACCCACATAATTCCTGCATTATTGATCAACACATGAAGTGGCCTATTTGAAGCGAGAAACTTATCCGCAAATGCATCGATGGATGAGGGATTGATCAAATCCAACTCCTCAATTTCCACATTCCTAATTCCTTCCAGATTCTTCCTGGCTTTTTCAAGATCTCTAGCACCAACAATCACCTTTGCTCCTGCTGCAGCTAGGGTCTTCGTGGTTTCCAATCCTATTCCAGTATTGCCACCTGTGATTATTACCGTTTTATCACTTAGGTCTATACCACTGATGACTTCGGCGGCTGTTGATTTTCCGTTAAATCCAGAGCCTATAACATGTTGCATTGCTCCTTGATAATTGCTCTTTTCCATAGCTAATGATGTTTTGTTTTGACAAATTTAGCTAGTGGGGAAAGGCCCCACTTTGTTTAAAAGTCGGATGTTACTTTGTTTAAAAGGCAAGTTTTGCGAGGGAAAAAGGTAAGTTCAAAATGAAAATGCTAATGTGAAATACCGGTAGTGGTAGTTCCAGACATTTGGCAAATACCGGAAGTAGATCATGCTCCACCATTAACAAAACATAAGGATTACTTTACCCACAATTAACCTCTGCCACTTGGCAAAGAAGTACTTTTAGTAAAGTAATACCCTATTAAAATGTCCATCCCTGTTCGGCCTATTAACGAGTCCTATTTAGACTTTGATTTTTTTGGATTTATCTCAAGCTTACCTTCCTCCAAATCCCTGGGAATGTATCGGGAAATCCTTGTTAAAAAGAACGAATACATATACAACCCTTCTACTGATCATCTCTACATGTATGAAATTCTGGAAGGTGCTGTCAAATTAGGAAGCTATACCGATGATGGAGAAGAATTTACCTTTGATGTGCTTTTTAAAAAGGACTTTTTTGGGGATTTAAAATACCTGAACAATCAATTTTTTGAGTTCTCCAAGGCTTTAATAGACACCAAAATCCGGATTTATCACCGGGATTTTTTCAAGAAAATGGTAGTCCAGGGCCCGGAAGTTTCCGAATGGTTTATTTCCTACTTGGTTAAACGCTGGTGTAGCACCGAGAAGAAGCTCAAGAAACTCCATGAAAAAAAAGCCCAGGAAAAACTTACATTTTTAACCACTTATTTTGATTTGACTGTTCAGGATAGCCATGGAAAATCATTTATTTTAAATGAGCTATTAACTCAAAAGGACATTGGCGATTTAATAGGTGTTACGAGACAAACAGTAGCCAATTCCAATAAAGTGAAATTGCAATAGGCAATTTGCTTCATCCCAAATTCTTATACTTCCCTTCCTTTTAATAAAAAGTTAAGGAAAATAATCCTGATTAAGCCCCTCTATTTTGTGATTGTTAAGATTCTGTTACCTCTATTTCCAATGTTAATTTTTAACATTTGAGGCTGATTCTGGAATCTAGTTTTGGATAAAATTAAACCATTATCCATTGACTATGAGTTCAAGAAATTCTACCCACCTATTCGCAGGAATCTTACTGCTATTCCTGTTCCTTGGAATAAGAATTCAGACTTATTCCCAGGCGACGAATGCCTCGATTTCCGGTACAGTCACAGATGCAGAGGGGGAACCTCTGATCGGTGCTGCCCTATTGATCAAAAACGAGATGACGGGCTTTACCGCATCTGCAATCACCAATCTTACAGGTTCTTACACCGTGAATCAGCTTCCACTTGGAACTGATTATTCTGTTACCTGCAGCTACCTAGGCTATGGCACAAAGGTTTTTACAGGGTATTCTTTCAATCAGGGGGAGCGTATCAAACTGGATATTACCTTAAGTGAGTCAACCCAAAACCTAAGCGAAGTCAGCGTAACTGCCAACTCACTGAGCAATAGCATTGACAGATTCGGTAGTTCCACTGCGGTGACCGCCAGGGACATGTCCACCCTACCTGTAAACGGAAGAAATTTCAATTCCCTGGTAGACTTATCCCCTGTTTCCAATGGTAGTAATTTGCTAGGTCAGTTATACTCCTCGACCAATTATACCATTGATGGGATGACTAACAAAAGTCCACTCTCCAGTGGATCTACCAACAGAGGGCCATTCTCCATATCTATGGAGGCAATCCGGGAGTTTGAAGTAGTAACCAACGACTATGATGTAACCAATGGTAGAAGCGGTGGCGGTATCATTAGTGCAGTGACTAAAACAGGTACGAATGAGCTGCATGGATCAGCGTTTTTATTCAACCGTGCTGATTGGCTGGCCAGTAAATACGATACTAGAGGAAACAAAAGAGAGGATGAATTCTCCATCCAGCAATATGGCGTAACGCTAGGCGGCGCTATTATCAAGGACAAGCTCCATTATTTCATTGCCTATGATGGGCAGCGGGATGCTAGACCTCTTTACATCGCTGACATCAGAACTCCTGAAGACGAGAACAGGTATAATTTATCCCAGGAATCTCTGGATAGATACCTGCAGATAGGAAGAGACAAATATGGTCTTGCAGACTCTCCACAGACAGGAAGTTTCAGTAAAAAAAGATATTCCCATACTGCTTTTGCACGGATTGATTATCAGATCAATAAAACCAATTTATTGACCATCAGAAACAATTTCTCCCGTGACTTAAACAGTCAGGGTGTGTCTGATAACAGTGCGATAAACTTATATGAGGTGTATGGAAATCACCTTTCTACAGCGAACAGTTTGATGGCTTCCTTACGGACAGAAATCAGCAATAAACTGACCAACGAATTAAAGCTTCAGTACTTATATACGCTTGACGATGGCAGACCAAACGACCAATTGCCAAGTTCAAATATCCCAAGAGCAATCGTACAGCGGGTGGAATCCGTGGTGGATGGAAGTGATGTCAATACGACGATTCAACTAGGTGGTCAGCGCTACCTACCTGAGAGATTTGAATCCAATGTTTATCAGTTGGTGAACAACCTTTACTATAACAAAGGAAAAACCAATTACACCTTTGGTATGGACTTGCTTCTAAATGACCTTACCTCACTTGCCACCAGTGAGTTTAACGGAAGATTCTATTTCACCGGACTTGATAATTTTGACAACCTGAAGCCGTATAGATACGCCAGAGAAGTAGCTACAGAAGATCCTACAGTAGAGCAAAGTATTTTTGGTGGCGGGATTTATGGACAGGCTGATACAGATTTAGGAAGAGGAATGAACCTGATCGTAGGTCTTCGTGGAGACTATACTACCTATAAAAACAGCCCAACGTTTAACCAGACTGTATTTGATGAGCTGGGATTGAGAACAGATGTAAAAACTGGCGGATTTCAGATCCAGCCAAGACTGCAGTTTACCTGGGACATCAACGAGAAGCAACAGGATATCCTAAGAATTGGAGGAGGTATCTTTGGCTCGGCCCTGAACAACTACTCTGATGTAAACAACCTACAGTTTGATGGAACAAAGATTTTCGCAGTGGATATCACAGGCGATAACGTTCCTACTCCGGATTTTGAATCCTACAGAAACGATCCGAACACTGCACCAGGCGTGGACTTATTGAATGAGCCGGGCATCACTCCTGTGACCACCATCAACATGAACAGCGAGGACCTGAAAGTACCTACTGTGTATAAAGGTAATGTGATGTACAACCGGGTTTTCAATAACAGATTGAGATTAGGTGTAAACTTTATCGCTTCTATCGCCAGAAACAACTACATGTATGTGGACAGAAATATGGTGGATCAACCCTATTTCAGACTTGCTGAAGAAGATAACAGAGGTGTGTATGTGCCTGCTGAAAGTATCAGTACTTCCAATGGAAATGCAGACTGGACCAAAGGCAGAAAGACCGATCAAATCGGTAGAGTGTTGGAACTGAACAGTGAGGGAAGAAATAACACCTATACCATGGTGATTGATGGAACTTACCGCTACTTCAAAGACGGTCAGATCACGGCAAGTTATACCTGGAATGACAGTAAGGATAACACATCCTATAATGGTAATGTGGCAAACAGTGCAACCTTGAGCCAGATGGTAGTGGATGATCCTAGGGATTTATCCATGATGAACTATTCAAACGGTCAGTATAGAACCAAGGTGGTAGTATATGGCACCCTTCCTACTTTCAAAGGATTTACCGTGGGTGTACGGTATTCAGGAATCGGTGGAACCCGTTATTCCCTTCGCGTTAATGGAAACGTAAATGGGGACTTTGTCAACTCCAATGACTTGGCATTTGTATTCGACCCATCTGCTCCGGGCATATCCGAGACTGTGGCAGAAGCAATGAACAATGTACTGGCAAACCCAGACAACCTAGCTAAGGATTATATCCGGGAAAGTATTGGAAATGTAGCAGTTAGAAACGGTGGGGTAAATGGATACTTTGGAAACTGGGATCTACGTGCTACCAAGAAAATATTCTTTACTGCGGCTAAGAAATCAGGTTTTGAACTTGGTTTAGATATCTTCAACGTGGCCAACCTACTAAACAAAGAATGGGGTACCTCCAAGACCTTAGGTGAACAAAACCTATTGACTATACGGAATTTCGATCCGGTTAAGAAAGCCTACGAATACCAAGTTAATCCAAACGTAGGAGTAACTACTCCAGGAGGAACACCTTATCAATTACAGCTCTCAGGCAGAATATTTTTCTAAAACCACCAATTAGTCCACTGACTCAAAAGCAGCCAGTGGACTTTGTTAAACCCTACTTACACTTATGAAATTATCTTTTATCGGGAAGACATCCTATCTCCTATTCTTCCTAACCTTCTTAGCTACTATTCCCCTAGCAAAAGCACAGACTAGACCTGCAGAGCATGTAGTTTTGATTTCCATAGACGGGTTCCGCCCCAATTTCTATCTGGAAGAAAAATGGCCGGCTCCAAACCTTCAGACTATGGCTAAAAAAGGGGCAAGATCACTCGGGGTAACTGGTGTATTTCCATCAGTGACCTATCCATCCCACACCACCGTGATCACGGGATACCCTCCTGCCAAGCATGGTATATATTACAATGCTCCTTTCGAACCTGAAGGACAAACTGGTAAGTGGTATTGGGAAACAGAACTGATTCAGGTTCCTACCCTATGGCACGCAGTGAGAGAAGCTGGATTGAAAAGTGCCAGTTTCCTATGGCCTGTTTCAGTCAATGCTCCTATAGATTACAATATTCCGGAATACTGGAGTCTGTAAAATGGTGGAAGGATTGAGCCAATGCGGGACATGGAAACTCCAAAAGGACTTATGGCAGAAATGGAACTGCAGGTACTGGGCAAGATGAATGAGAAGACATTTAATGGGGATTATCTTAATAGAGAAGACAGAACCGGGGAAATGGCAGCATATGTATTGGAAACCTACAAACCAAATTTGACTACCATTCACCTGATTGCAGCAGATCATTTTCAGCACAATGAAGGAAGAGATGGACCCATGGTGTACAAATCCATTGCAGCTATCGATAGAGCAATAGGTAAAATTATGGAAGCCGCCGAACGTGCCGGGATTGCAGATAAAACCACTTTTATAATCACGGGAGACCATGGGTTTGTAAATACCCACAGCTCGATCTCACCGAACGTATGGTTGGTGGAAGCTGGTTTGATGGAGGATTCCAAGGATAGAGGGAATTGGAAAGCCGCATTCCACACCAGTGGCGCTTCTGCTTTTTTACACCTGAAGGATCCAAATGATCAGGAATCTGCCAAGCAAGTGGAGAAGATTCTTGCTGATCTACCTGCCAGTATCAAAAAGCTTTTCCGGGTAGTCGACAGGGAGGAATTGGACCGTGTGGGTGCTGATCCAAATGCAGTTTTAGCTTTGGCACCCATTCAGGGAATTTCCTTTTCAGGATCAAGTAGCGGATCTATTCTTAAGCCTGCTAGAGGTGGAACGCACGGATACTTCCCTGATTTCGATGAGATTGAAACTGGCTTTATTGCTTGGGGAGCTGGAATAAAGGAAAACGTGGAAATACAGGAAATGGGATTAGTGGATGTGGCTTCGGTAGTGAAGTATCTATTGGATTTGTCCATGGAGCTACCAGAAAGCAACCTATATCCGGGAATCAAAAAATAATTCTGTCCAAGAAGATCAATGGGGAGAAGTGGGGAAGCCTGCTTCTCCTTTTTTATTTGGGAAGTCCCACAACCCAATCTATAGATTGACTCCGAATCACTACAGATGCCAATCTTCGATCAAAGGACATTTTCGAATAGTACCACCTCTTTATGAGAAGAATCTTCTCAACAAGTAGAATTCTTTCAACAAGTTGATTTGCAATAATCTGACTTTAAAAAAGCAATACCCTAAAACCCTCTCTAGAACTGCATTTGAAGCCGAAATCCATATTGAAGTAGAAATTGGCCAAAGTATTGGAAGATGTTGAAATACACTACTTAACCAACTATTACTAACTATTATGGCAACTCAAACAAAAAGTAAATCCAAAGAGAAAGAGTCCAAATTTAAACAGCTTTTTATCGATGAGATAAAAGACATTTATTGGGCGGAAAAGCATCTGGTGAAGGCTCTGCCAAAGATGAGCAAAGGAGCTACCTCTTCCATCCTTGCGGAAGCAATAGATAAGCACCTCACTGAGACGCAAGAACATGTAAGTCGTCTGGAGCAGGTATTCGAATCCATGGGTCTTAAACCTCAGGCAAAAAAATGTGAGGCGATGGACGGATTGGTAAAAGAGGCACAGTCTATTCTGGAGGATACCGATGCAGATACCATGGTAAGGGACGCAGGTATCATCATTGCCAGCCAAAAGGTGGAGCATTATGAAATCGCTTCCTATGGATCATTGGTAGCACTGGCCAGAAAAATGGGAATGAAGGAGGCTGCAAGCTTACTCTCTGAAACGCTGGAAGAGGAGAAAAAAGCAGATTCGGATCTTACCAAACTGGCAAAGTCTGAAATCAACGAATTGGCTGTTTCCGAATAACCAAAATAAGGGCTGTCTTTAACTTAGTTTGCAGTATGCTCACTATGCTTAAAGGACAGCCCTTTTTTCATTTTAACTAATTAAAAACCACAAAGAACATGAAAGAAGTTTCCGAGAAAGAAATGGATCCCCAACCTGAATATCTTAAAAAAGGATACAAAGGAAGTGAAAAGCTAAAAGACAAAGTAGCAATCATCACCGGAGGTGACAGCGGAATTGGTAAGGCAATCTCTATATTGTTCGCCGCAGAAGGTGCCTCTGTACTTTTTACCTACCACAGTTCGGATAAAGACGCCAAGAAAACCCTGGCTGAAGTGAAAAAATACGGAAATCCCTGCGCTATGATCCAGGGTGACCTGAGTGACAGTAAGCATTCCAAGGAAATAGTGGATAAGGCCATCAGTGAATTTGGCAAGATAGATATAGTCATCAACAACGCCGCAGTACAGTTTCCACAGGACTCACTTACCGATATCACAGATGAGCAGATTCAAAAGACTTTTGCCACTAATATATTCGCATACATGTACCTGTGTAGAGAAGCACTACCGCATCTGAAAGAAGGAAGTTCGATCATCAACACCACTTCTGTCACTGCTTATAAAGGGAATGAAAGACTGATCGATTATTCTTCTACCAAAGGGGCCATTGTAAGCTTTACCAGATCCCTATCCGCCAACCTTGCCCACAAAAAAATTAGGGTTAATGGTGTGGCACCGGGACCTATATGGACGCCGTTGATTCCGTCTACCTTTCCAAAAGAAGATGTGGACGGGTTCGGTAAGGATGTGCCGCTTAACCGCCCTGGGCAGCCTTCTGAAGTAGCAGGATGCTACCTATTTCTAGCTTCAGATCTAGGAAGCTATATGACTGGTCAGGTGCTGCATCCTAATGGAGGAGAAATTATCAATACCTAATATACTATCTGCCTAGAGTACGTGGCTGTTTCACTATATTTAATAAAATTAAAGCTGAGGTTAATGCTATCTAAAATATTAGCTTACAAGTCGTTATATGCTTTTTAGATGAAACAATATATTGAGCTGGTTTTAGATGTTCTTAGATGAATAGCTAGTTTCCGTATTTTCCCAGCTACGTATTACAGGCATTTATTTCTGATGGTATTACAGAGTAATGCTTCAATTGCTAAGACTGATAGTAGAATTTAATTACCTGTATTTCATTCCTCATTCATCATACGATTATCACTCCTAAATACACCCAATATAGATTGTGGTGTATTTTCTTTTATAGATTGAAATCTATTCCTTAATCCCTGTTAAAGTACTTGCTGAAAACTTAAAATATCTAAAACTGAACTTGAAGTTATTTTCCCAAGCTGCATATTGAAGTAACAAACTATAACAGCGTTATGAAAAGATTTCAAGTGCTTTGGGCTAATAAAAAGACGAGAGGACCATTCAAAGGGGAACTCAAACATATAGGAGGAATTGATTCAAGAGGTAATTCCTGGGTTCTTCCCGTACACAAAGCGATTGAAGGTATTAAGGGAGGAAGGTGCGAGTTTTACGTGCTGGAAGATTGGCAGGAAATTCCTGTGACTGTATGCACACTCAATAAGTCGGAGACGTTTCTTACTTCCAAGGGGCATGGTTATCTATATAACTTATTGGAGGAGTTGCCGGAATATGCTTTTTGAAAATGGAAATTTCGCGATTGACTTTTAGCTGATAAATGCGATTAAAAAAGTAATGTAGGGACGATTTGGAGAATGGAGATTGGGCGATGCTGCCATTGTTAGACTAACACTTCGACTTCGCTCAGTGTGACAGGAGTCGAAGGCTTAGGAGAAATTTGAAATGAGGGAATTAATAATTTAAAATGGATAGAGATCTAAATTTTAGACAGCATGCCGTAGGGATGCAATGTCATTAGCCCAGGGTTTCAACCCTGGGTCAATCGGACAAATTAATATAATAGCGCTGGCCCGGAATCGTCCAGCGGAGATGTGTTGTTTTGCCCGTAAGATGGAAACGGAAAGTATTTCAGCTTTAATATGTGTAATTATCTATTTTTCAACCGTTCGTGGAGACACGAACGGTGGCGGAGCCTGACACTTCGACTTCGCTCAGTGTGACAGGAGTCGAAGGCTTAGCAGGAATTTTAAAATGAGAGAATTAAGAATTTAAAATGGATAGAGATATAAATTTCAGACATAATGCCGTAGGTATGCAATGTGGGTAGCCCAGGGTTTTAACCCTAGGATTAAAGAATGAATTATCTGAACAGCGCTGGCCCGGAATCGTCTAGCGGAGATCTGGCGTTTTGCCAGCAAGATGAAAGCGTAAATTATTTTGACATTGATCTGTGGAGATATCTATTTTTCAGCCATTCATGAAGTCACAAATGGCCCCAAACCTTGTCCCTTCAACTCATAAAGCAATATCTGATTACCAAGTCAACCTCACTAGCGATACCCCCTGACTTGGTAAGTCAAAATTTAACTGGGCTTTGCCATCCTCTATAGTAATCCATTTGGGGGAAGTGATCAGATCGAGCTGACCTGCTTCCTCAAGCTGTGAAATCTGTTCCTGGGTAGGATTTTGTGGTGATCCCATAGCCATCCACTCCTCATAGGAATTACTGTAATTTTTGTCTACCCGATAATGATGGACTAATACTTTATCAACTGGAATATTTTCAAGGCTTAAATTTATTGGAGCTGTAGGCATTTCTTTATCGTCATCATGGTAGTTCCAAACCATGACAGCAGCAGACTTAGTATCTACTGTAGCAAAAGCATTGATATCCTGAGATTCTCCCCGTACACTTGATTTGAGGATAGTATCTAGATTATAGGCTAGCGTATCAGTCCCTGGATTTATACCTCCGGAAATTGAAACTCGCTGTCCACCCATCATTCCAAACATGCGGAACACATTCAATACAGGTTTGTCCACCCCATTGGTAGCCATATCCCGGAATCCTGCAAACCATTTCTGATCTTCAAATTCAAAACCCCAGGTCACCGCCCCCATAAAATTAACGCCGTGCCGGTCTGCCAGCTGATATTTTCTTGCAAACGAAGCAGCTGTATAACTGGAATACATAGTTCCATTTCTATATGCATTATGAGGGTAATCCGCCTCCGAACAGGCAGCGCAACCCTCTGGGTCAGATTCACCAATTACTATGGGTAAGTGCTTCAATTCAGGATAGGAAGCGACAATTTCAAAACCTTTGTCTATGTCATTCAATTGATTTCTCAAACCCATCTGGACAATTCCATCTACTACTTTTGGACTTCCCTTGGCATGGAAGGTTATAAAGTCCAGTGGAGAACCCGTTTTGCCAGTTACATAATTTTTACCTGAAATCACATGATCGAGAAAAGTAGTCAGGAATTCCGCCGCTTCATCCCATCCTGGCCCGGTAGTTTCTGGACCTCCGATTTTAGCTGTCGGCAAGGCTCGCTTTACCGCATCGGCGGTGTAATCATAAAGCTTGATGTATTCTTCGGTAGTGCCTCTCCAATACCCGATATTAGGTTCATTCCAAAGTTCCCAGTACCAGGATTCCACCTCTTCCCTACCATATCTTTCCACACAGTGTGTCACCCATTGGAATACCAATTCAGCCCACTTATTATAATCATTTGGAGGATAGGACCAGCCGGTATAAATATCATCGTATTCTGCTCCGGGTTTCCAGTAATGACGATAAGGTTCTGGCTTGGTGGATAATGCTTTGGGCATAAAGCCAATCTGGGCAAGAGGCTTCATGCCCCTTTCTATATATGTATCGAATATTTGATCAATTATGGTCCAATCATAAATTGGATTTCCATCACTGTCCTCAGTGTAGGCATTTGTCGAACCCCATTTCAATGCTGCTCTCGGGCCTTCATCGGTGACCAATAAGCTGTGAGCCCTTACATATACCGGAACGGGGCTTAGATCTGCTATTTCTGAAAGCAGTTTCTTGCCGTCCTTCATGTAGGTATAGTTTGGTTCATCATAGCCCCACCAAGCCCAAGCAGGTTGCATAGGTCCTATTTCTTTTGAAAAATCAATGGTGAAGTTGACAGGCTCTTCGTTTCTGCTTTTAATTTCCTGCGCGATGCTGATGCTAATACTTGCCAGAATGGCTACTAGTGAGAGAAAAAAGACTCGTAGTTTAAAAAGGGAGAGAGTAGCTTTAGGTTGCATAGGGTTATGTATTATTGAGTTAGTAAAAGTAAATGAGTTCGCATAAGTTATAAACATATGTTTTTACCTGTCTAGTTTAGATGATAATTGTCCTAAAAAAAATGGGTTGGGAAGTTATTAGGTTATTTGGAACTAGAATGCTTGGTGTTGCTTGGATTGTTTAGAGCCATTTGAGGAGAATGTCGACGACAGAAATTCTATCTTCAATTCATTTATTGACTGGAAATACTAATGTTAATATTATTTTCCCTGATACTTTTGAGACCAAAAGTATCCAAAAGTCTTGCTGAAATAATGCTTCTACGCGCTAGGCCAGACGCTGGCCCGCTATTTCAGCTTCCCCACGCGCCTGTAGAATGATAATCCTGTTAGTTTAATTATTTTGATTATCCATAGTACCTTTTCTAATAGGGCGAATGTTGATTCGCCCTACATCGGAAATAAATACAATTATGAAATAGTCCCATCGGGACTAACCATGGGTAGCCCAGGGTTTCAACCCTGGGTTAAAAAAGGAGCGTGTTTAATCAGCGCTGGCCAAGAATCTACAATAATGGTTCGGGATTACAAATCCCGAACAGCAGCGACAGCGGCAAGAAATGGTCTGTGTGACACAGACCACGGAGGGGAATTTAAAGTGGTGAGAGACCTAGAATTTGTAGAGCATGCCGTAGGTATGCAAGATTGATAGCACCGGGTTTTAACCCGGTGTATAGATATATATTAGGTAACCAGCGCTGGCCCAGAATCAGAATTCGGAGACGATGCCCAAATACCAGCAAGATGAAAACCGAATCGGTATCAAATGTGGAATGAGTGATCTGGTAAAAAGGATAGTTATTGTCGGATTGAAAATCCTACGATATTGGTTCGGGATTACAAATCCCGAACAGCAGCGAAAGCGGAGAAGAATGGTCTGTATGACACAGACCACAGATGGAAATGCATGCTGAAGGCATGCCATGTGATAGCCCAGGGTTTCAACCCTGGGTTTAAAGAATTATATTCATTCTACAGCGCTGGCCCACAATCATCATATGGAAAGAAGGCGTTTTGCCAGCAAGATGGAAACGGATCCATTGAAAAGTTAAAAGTTGGAGGTTAGGAAGTTGGAGGTTGTTTATCTGAAATTTAAAATTAAGGAATTGAGAATTTAAAATGGAAAGAGATCAGGGATGAGGAGAGCATGCCGTAGGTATGCAATGTGGGTAGCCCAGGGTTTCAACCCTGGGATAAAGAGTTATATTCATCGAACAGCGCTGGCCCACAATCATCATATGGAAAGAAGGCGTTTTGCCAG
>TARA_R110002012_G_scaffold98962_1_pt1 | contig 36978 bp, 26 predicted proteins | sample TARA_R110002012 | Tara Oceans TARA_R110002012 (sample SAMEA4396515) | marine metagenome | biome: Westerlies Biome; feature: [DCM] deep chlorophyll maximum layer (ENVO:01000326); material: water (ENVO:00002006), including particulate matter (ENVO:01000060) such as... | depth 40 m
AATCATCTGTTCCTTCTAACTCTATTTTACTAATTATTATCATTTCTACTTATTTTATGGTTGAACCTGTACTGCAACAACATCCCACTTAGTATCTACTGAATTATACTTACAACCTATATAAACTGTTTTATTTGCTACTGTTGTAGTTGGCAAAGCTCCCGTATAATCTACAAAAATAGCGTTCCAAGTTAATCCTCTCGCTGTACCATCATCTTTAATTCTAAAGGTTAATTCTTTACCTTCGTGTGGTGTTCCTGTTGGAGCTGCTATTGTTAAGGCTGCTGCCAAAGCTGAAACAATTTCCATTTCTGAACTATCAACATTTGGTGTTATTGTACTAGCACTTGCAACAGAAACACTTTCAATATTTCCTTTGATCTTTTCCCAAGCCGTACCGTTCCAAAAATATTTTTTATTTATATCAGTATCATAACATTCAAAACCTTTTTTGGTTGCATCAAAACCTGTATCAGATCCTAAACGACCTGCCGTTGATAATCTTGCGTTTGCAAAGTATTTTTGTTGTGATATATTTGTTGATGGTTGTTGAATCTCAAACATCGCCTTTGAATCTATTGAAGTTCCCCCAACTAATAAATCACTATTAATAAAAGATGTTAATTTGTTAAACCTAACAGATTCAGTACCTGCATCAAATAACTTAATATATGACTGTCCTGATTGTCTATAACTCCAAAAAATTCTTTGCCCACTTTGCTCTGATTCAAAAGATCCATTTGTATTTATCTTAAAAGATTCTACACCTCCACTTCCATCATTATCAAAAGCTGCAATTATTGCTTCGTTATTTGGATTCCTAAATTTATGACCAACGGTATTCAAATAAGCACCACCGTAACCGATTTGACCGTTATTTCTAATGTCATAAAGAATATCATTATTAACATCGGTAACCTTGAATCCACTTGTTGCTTCTGCATTATCTGTTCCTTTTACTAAAACATCTTTTAATAAACATATTTTAGATGTTCCAATTGGTGCAGTACCTCCCAACGTCCAACTATAACTTCCTAAATCAGCATAATGGTTAGCATCAAAAGTCAAGTCTGCTGTTGCCATATTATCTCCACCTGCTGCTACTTCCCAAGTCATACCTCCTGTATTCCCTGATCTTGCAGTAAGAACATATCCGTTTGTAGGTGCATTACTTACTTTTAAATTTGCTTCATCTACCACATCATCTGCAATAGTTAAAGCTCCAGATCCTGTTACTTCACCTGTATGGGTAGCGTTAGTTACCTTAGCTGTATTTAAAGCTATTGCAGTTACATTTGTCGCAATATTACTAGCGTTAGTTGCTATACCTGAAATATCTTGATCTCCTGTGTTAGTACCACTTGTATTGTTTAAAATAGTTATCTGACCTGAAGTTAAACCAACTTTAGCGTTGTTCGCTACAACCTCATCAAACTTTGCTTTAGACATTAAACCTGCTCTTGTTGTAGAAGCAGAAGCTAAAGTAGCATTTGTACCATCACTAGAATTTACATCTACTGTTGTTGTTGTAGAAGTACCCTCTGAAAGATTGGTAGTTACATTACTTACCTTAGCTGTATTAGCTACAATAGCTGAAGCTTGACTTGGAGTAATACCTGTTTTTGCATTATTAGCAGTAACATCTATTTCCATCTGATCTAAATCTACAGCTTGAGTTATAGTTATGTTTGATAACTTAGTAGCTTGAGCTGTAGAAACATGAATGGCTGAATCTGAAATGTGTGAGTCTATCTGAGCATGAGTATTAGTACCTATATCAGTTAAACCTGTATGGCTTATGCTATTAGGAACATAAACAAAAGCTCCTGCTGTAGTTACAGTAACAATACCACTAACCGTTTTAGCTGCACCAACAGTATCAGCTTGACCAACTAATAATTGACCAGAACCTATAGCTGGAATTGATTGATCAGCTATTAATTGTTCTGGAGTATAACCTTGTAAAGTGTCTGAATCTAAACCTGAACCTTTCCCATCAACAGTTTTAAGATCAGACAATAATTGATCAGGAGTTCTACTTACTAATATCCAACTACTACCATCATAAATCTGCAAGTCTTCATAACTTTTAGGGTTAGAAGATGGTTTTAACCATAAAACCTCTGTATTAGAAGGGCTAGAACTTCCTCTAGCAACAGCTATAGCATTTATGTTTGTTATGTTTTGTTGACCTGCCATAATGTAAATATAATTATATTAATTACCCTATAAATAAATAATTATTAGATACAAGGTAAAAACTTACAAGCCCTAAAAAGAGCTTGTATTAATTGTTTATGAATAAGATAATGATGCCCTGTTTGTCCAAATGTTATCCATTTTTTCATTACCATCTGCCCAAAGAACTACAGTTGTTGTTGCTGTATCCGTTGTCTTAGAAATCCTCCAAACAGGTCTTCCTTCTACTGCACCTGGTAATCCATATCCTGTATAAGTAACTGTGTTAGGAGCTGTACCTGTAATGTCTATTCTAGAAGGTGCTAAAGCATCTTGGTTGATAACATTTAAAGATACTAAAAGTCTTAACTCTTGTGTCTCTTCAACATTTAACTGATTAGTAGTACTGTTAGTAACTCCTGGATTTATTACAGCAATCTCTACATTATCTACTACAGTTATAATAATCTTCTGATCATTTACAGCTTCAGCAGAAACAACTAACGCATCTGCCGTTATGTTTGTAGCTAAAACATTAATTGTATTTTGAGTATCTGTAGCAAAAGTAGAAGTATATGTAGTTCCATTTACACTTACAGTTAAAACATCTGCTGCTTTTAACACTGCTGTACTTACTCCGTTTACAGAATTTATAGACCTTAACTCTAAGGTAAATTGCTGTGTACCATATCTAATACCTGAATCCACTAAGGCTTCAGATAAAACCCTCATACTAGTTGAATTAGTAGTTAAAGGGGCTTGTAATTTATCGCTTTTTATCATTTGGGAAATAGTTTGTTATAAATATATGAAAATAATTTTTATTTAGTTGTTTTTTTATTTGTAGTTAATTTAATACTCATATAGCTTTTCTTCTGCTTTATTTATTTTTTTGTATTTCTTAACTGCCTTACTAGTTGGTCTTCTAAGGTTTTCTTCTTGAAGAATCATCATTATTAAATTAAGAGTAGCTACACGATCCATCTCTTCAGTAGAATATTCATTAGTTAAAACATCAACAGCTTTAACCCCAGAGTTAATATAACTTTCAGCTAATCCAATTATACCTCCTGGGCTATCGTTAATAAAGAATAAATCTTTATCTCTTTTTTTAATCAACTCTTCTCCCATTTCTTTTCTTTCTTCATTCTCGTCTTCATAACGAAGAATCCAGTTTGCATAGTTTGTAAATACTTTAAAGTAATGAGTAATGTCAGAAGGAGCACCACCTGCTACAACATCAAGCAAAGCGTTAGCTGTGGCTTTTGATAAAATAGAACCAATCTCCTCACTAAGCTCCTTCTTTTCTTCATCTTCCATATCATCTAAAAGTAAACTTAACATTTTTTCAGATCCTATTTTCAAAGCTTGCCTCATTCCTTCAAAAGCAAGAGCACCTACTATAGTACCTGCTAAGGCTCTAGAAGCTTCTGCCTTTCCTGTTCTTTTAGAATCAAATATATTTCTAGTATCTAGAATAGTATTTATAGACTGATTTACAGCAAAAGACTTAAACAAGAAAAGCATATTTTTTATAATACTACTATCCTTTAAATAAGTAGGAGATTCATCCACGTCTGAATTATTGTTTACCCAATCAGCTTCTACATCAGCCATACCTATAGCTTCCATATCAGGATTAGCTACCTCTTTATCTAAATCAAAAACATAATCTGGATCTTTCTTTAACTTTTCATTTATATAGAAAGAAAGTTGAGAGCCTTTAGCTGCTACGTTATCGGAAACAGATAAAGCATCAGATATGTATTTTTTAGTCAATGCTGTAGCTTTACCTGCTAGTTTACCAGGAATAAAATTCATAAATTTTATATAAAAAGGATCAGTACTAGCTATATCAACATCACCTTCCACAGTTCTGATAGAAACTGTGGAGTTTTCAAAAAATTTATCTAATTTTTTACGATATTCTTTATTAGCAAAACTTTTAGACATAACACCATAAGCTGAAAGCGTAGCTTTAGGTTTTACCCTAACAGCTGTAGAACCCATAATAGATATTGGTTGTTTAGCATATTGAAAAACAGTCTTTAAAGGCATAACCACAAACGATTTAAGGTAATCCTTTAAAAATCTTGTAATCTTATTCTGTTCTGTTCTGTCAATTGCAAAATCATTAGGACTGTAAGTGTTAGCTAATTTTTCTTTTAACTCTTTTAATATCTTTGTATTATCTATTGCTTCTTTAAAGTCTTTAGAAGATAAAGTATTTGCTAAAACTTGACTGTCATAAAGAACATTAATATCAAATAAAGATTGTTTCATACCAAACTTAGCAACCTCTATAATATCATAATTATACTGAGTCTTTCCTGTTGGATCTGGTTTAGATCTCTTTATTGTTCTTCCTGATGTTTCCCTAGCTAAAGATTCTCTAGATACGTTATTTTTCAGATCTCCTGTTTGTGCAGAGCCATCTCTTTTACTAGAAACAACATTAGGGATATAATAAGAAACACCCTCCATGTCTTTACCTTGATTCTCTAAGTAAGTGTTTTCTAGATCTGGTCTTATTTCTGCAAAAGATTCTTCTAGAAAATCAAGCATTTTAGATTCATTTTCCGAAAGATTAGACTCTATTTCTGAATAGCTTTTAGCATCTTTTATCTTTGAATAAACCTCTTCTAAAACTTTTGCTTTTCTTTCATTTCTTTTAATTTCTTCATCTGTCTTATTTTGCTTTTTTAACTCTACTATTTCATTCTTAAGACCTTCTAGTTTTAAAGCAAAATCTTCATCTATCTCTTCTTGTGTTAATCCTTCTGTATGCTGTTTTAACCTAGAATAAACACCTATCTTAACAGATAACTTTTCATTTATTTTTAACTTTTTAGCTGCTCTATCTACAGCTTGATTAAAAATATCTGATTGTTTTTTAGCTTTTACTTTTGCTTTTTTAATATTAACAAGTAAAACAGAAGAAAGTTTTTTAGCAGTATTTAAACTGTTTGATATAGCCTTTAAATATGTAGATTGATTCATGTTTCTAACATTAATTCCTATCCAGCTCCAATCTGTAAAATTATCTATAAAATCTTTTTTTATTTCTTTTCCTTTTTGAAGCCCTTCTAATTTAGCAGTTATTCTAGTTATACCTGCTGTAGAATCAAAAGACAATATCTCTTCTAAAGCGTTAAAAGTATCAATAACATCAGCCATGTTAGTTGCATCATCATTAATTAACTCTTTATTATTAATAATATCATTAATTTTTCTTTTCTGACCTTGGGTTAATGTTTTTTCATTATCCTTTAACCAACCTTTTAGATTATCTATTCTTTCTGAAACAGCTTGTCTTAACGCTAGTTCTTTTTTAGATTTTTCAGGTATAACTTTAGCTGCCTCCTCTGGACTAGATTTTTTAAACTGCTCATACTCTTCAAAAGTCATAACTTCTGACAACCCTGATAATTCATACTCTTCCTCAAGGTTTTCTAATCTTTTTATCTCTCTTCTCTCTTCTAGTAATTCTTCATACTTAGCTTGCTCTTCTTTTAGAGTTTTTATTGTTTTTTCCAATTGTGTCACTATGCTTGGGTCAGTCTCAGTAATAGTGATTTCATTGTCTTTTTTTATTGCACCTTTAAAAGATCCAAGTAAAGATTTAGCTGTCTCTAAAAAAGCATCTATAGATTCTACTTTATTTAAATCTATATCGTTTAATTCAGCAGCATACTTCCCTCTAACCCCTTTTCTTTTTTTACCTATTTTTTGTAACTGCTTTTGAAGTTTTATAGCCTCTTGCTTTTTTACTTCAAACTCTGAATCTTTTACTAACTGATCTATCTTGTGTTCTAACGCTAAAACATCATTATCATTAGAAGGATCTAACTTAATTAATTCTTGTAAAATTTTCTTAACATTACTAAAAGAAACCTTACCCTTTAGAGTTGACTTTTCTTTTCCTTTTCTAATTCCTGCTAATTCAGATAACTTTTTAAATAAATTTGAAATTAATTTCTTTTGAGAAACTTTTAGATTCTTAAGAGCTTTCTCTTCAGCTTTATATAACTCTTTAGCTAATTTGTTTTTTGTAATAGTTATTTTATCAGAAGTATCCGTTTGACCCGTCTGCTCTCTTATATCTTTTTTAATTGATTTCTTAGAAGTCTTATAGTTTTTTATTAAGCTCTTAGCTTGAGCTGACGTTAAACCTTTTTTCTTTATAGAGTCTAGTATTATTTTGTCCTGTAAAGTTCTCTCTGAAGCAGGCTTGCTTTCTAGCTCTGTTTTTATATCTTCTAATTGTTGTTTTACTTTATCTAATTCTTGCTTTTCTTTTTGTGATATTATCTCTGTATCTACTTCTTCGAGCTGTTTAGTTAATCTAGCTATCTCTGCATCGATATCTTTTGCATCTTGTTTATCTAATTTTTTACCTTTTCTCTTTCTTCTTCTTAAAGCTCTTAACAATAAAGATACACCTGCTGCTAAACCAGAGATAGGATCTCCACCTAATTCTTTTGGTTTGCTTGGTAGTGAAGGTGTTTCAGGAAAAACAGAATCTACTACATTTTCTACACTGTAAGTAGGTACTACATCTGGGGTTATAGATACACCAGAAAAAGCTAAATAAGTAAGACCTCCAGCAAGTATAAGTTTTTTTATACTACCTCTAATAGCTTTAACAACTTTAGCTAAGACTGATTTACCTTTGGCTAAGTAATTTCTATCTGCTACCTTTTCTATTACCTTAGCTTCGACATCTTTAGAATCTATACCCTCCTCTGATGCTATTTTCTTTTTGTCTTCTGTAGATATGTTTTCTTTTATTATTTTTTTTACTTTTTCTTTTTCTTGATTTGTTTCAACTTCTTCTTTATCAGCTTTCTTTTTAATCTCTTTAAGACCTTCTGCTAATTCCTCTTCTGCTTGAACCTTTGCCGTTTCCTCTGATTCCTCTAAGGTTTTTCCTGATTCTATTTCAGATTCAACTTTTTCTAATCTGTTTTTTTCTACTTTAGCTTCTAACTCTTTTACTTGAGTTTCCCTTTCTTCTAGTTTTTGTTTCTCTTGAACTTCTTCTGCGAATCTTTCTTTCTCAATTTTTTCAAGACCTTCTGCTAGTTCCTTTTCAGCTTCAACTTTTGCTATTGCTTCTGACTTCTCTAAAGACTTACCTATTGCTTTTTCAGATTCAACTTTTTCTAATCTGTTTTTTTCTACTTTAGCTTCTAGTTCTCTTACTTGAGAATCTCTTTTTTCTTGAAGTATTTCTTGATCTAAGGATTCTTTTCTTTCTTTAGATATTTTATCCTCTTCAATTTTTTCAAGACCTTCTGCTAGTTCCTTTTCAGCTTCTATTTTAGCTGTAGCTTCTGATTCTTCTAAAGACTTACTTTGAGACTCTGAATCTTTTAATCTTTTTTCTCTATTCTTTTTTACTTTAGCCTCTAACTCTTTTACTTGAGCTTCTCTTTCTTCTGCTATTTGTTTTTCTTTAACTTCTTCTGATAATCTTTTACCTTCAATTTCTTCAAGACCTTCGCTTAAAACTTTCTCTGAAGACTCTTTAGATTCTAATTCTTTTTTTAACTCTTGAAGTTCATTTAGCTCTGAAGTTATACTTTCTTTTTTAACTTCTAATTCTGTTTTAGGTTCTGTAGTTGTATCAGTTGTAGTAGAAATCCCTGCTTTAGTTTTTTGTTCTTCTGTTAGCCTTGATATTTTCTTTTCACGCATTACTTCAGAAGCACTTCTTCCTCCTGTTTTTTCTAGTGTATCTCCAAAGTCTTCTCGCAGAAGTACATTTCTTATAGACTGTTCTGCAGTAAGTCCGTCTCTTTTTATTATATCATTATCGCCTAATTTTATATCAATATATTCTTCTATTTTATTTCCGTTTTCATCATAATTAATAGTTTCTACAACATTTAAAGAACCATCAATCATTGTTTGAACTGTAATTACACTTTTAGATCCATCTTCATTAGTTATAGTAAATTCTTCTTCTTTTGCAACAACTTTGTTATCTTCAATTCCCTTTTTCTCAGTAGTTGTATCAGTTGTAGTTTCACTACTTTGTTGTGTAGATGCCTCTGCTTTAGAGTTAAGGTAATTTGCTAACGATTTAGGAACGGTAACATTAACAGATTTCTTTTTACTAGAACCTCTCCCTACTTGAGTAGATCCTTTAGAGCTTATGTACTCCTTTAATTCTTTAGGTACTGATGATTCGTCTTCATATTTAAAAGTAGCGAAATCATTATTAGCAATATCCTCCTGAATTTGTTCTTGAGTTGGCTCTGTTATTTTCTCTTCTATAGCTTCTTCGGTTTTAGTTTCACCTTCTGAAGTTAAGAAAGTCTCACCGTCTATATCTACCTCTTTAGTAAAAGGAACTAACTCTTCTTCTCCTACAGGTTTTTCTTTATTTAATTTTAATTGTAAATTTTTACTTTCTGCTGTTGATTCTGAAGCTTTTTTATTAGCCTCTATAAGTTGCTCTAGCTCTGTCAACCTTTGGGTGTCTCCTAAGTTTTTATAATAACTTTTAGCATCAGCTAAAACACTACCTACCTCTGCTGCACCACCCATAGCTGTAGCCATAACTGCTGTAATAAGAAATTTATCTAAAGCTTCGTCATAAGTCCTACCAAAAGTATTTTCAAATTGTTCCTTAGTAAAAAACCCTTGTTTAAATCCTTCATTTACAAACTCCCCTGCATATTCTTCTAACGTACCTGCTGTTCCTGCTCCTACTATTTTACCAAAAAGAGATAAAAATTTACCTCCTTTTCCTTTTGTTATAGCTGAAACTAATTTCTCCCCAAGTTTACCTCCGTAATATTCACCTGCACCCATAGCAAGAGAACCACCTTCAGCAAATTCAAAAGCTATAGCCTGAGTAGTAGCCTCCATTGCCCCACCTATAAATTTAGCTAATTTAGGACTCTTTTGAAGGTATTTAATTTTTGATATATATTCTGGAATTTTAAGACCTGCTGCTACGTTTTTAGTAACAAGAACATTAAAAGCTATCTCTGCCATCATAGGCAAAGAAGTACCTATAGCACCACCTAATTTTTCTCTAAAATTTAACTTACCTCTTTCGTATTGTTCTTCCGTCAGTTTAACTCCTGTTTCATTAGCAAGCTCAACTATACTGTTAGCGTAATCAGTATCAGTTAAAATCTCATCTCCCGTTACAGTTTCTGCTAAAGCCTCTCCTCCTGCTACTGCTATTTCACCTGCTCCTTCTAAAAAAGGAATTCCTTCTAACATTTTAAAACCTCTAGAAACAGCAGCAGGATCTTCATTCAATAACAAAGCCCTATTAAGAGCCATAAAGTTTTTTTCTGCTTTAGATAAACTTCCATGAAGGGTGATAAGCTTTTTTCTCAAGTCATTAACTTGTGTCCTTTTACCACTGTCGTAAGTTCCGTCTTCTCCTAAAACATTATCTGATACGTATTTGTTAAGATTTGCATAAGCATAGGCATAGGTATCAAGATAAAACATACTAGGTGGTTCGTCACCCCCTGTTAGTGATTTCATATAATTCTCTATACCTTTTATGTTGTGATACTCTTCTTTGTACTTATCTAAGAACTTTAGGTAATCTGATTTTGTTTTTAAATTTTTAGAATATAATTTAGCTTTTTCTGTAACTTCTTTTTTAACAGCACCATCTATTTTCCCTGTTGCTGGATCAATAAACTGCTTGTCTTGATCTTCTCTTAATTTTGCTATTTTCTTATTAAGGTCAGAAATTTCTAATTTCTCTTCTAATGTCTTCTCCTTTTTTTGCCTTAATTCTGCGAATCTTAATATATCTTTCTTATATTCTTTTTGTTCATCTTCGTCTAATCCTAATCTATTTACTCCAAAAATATTAATGTCTGACAACTCCTTAGAGTCAACCATTTCTGTTATATCTTTTTCTGTAAAGCTAGGATCTGCATTTCTAAAATCAGTAGCGTAGTTTGATCTAGTTTTAATTCCTTGATCTGATCCTATTTTCTTTAAAGCTTCTTTTCTTTTTTTTTCTATAAAGTCATTTATTTCATCTTCTGATAAAAGATAATCATAATTACTTAATAATTCATTGACATATTCTTCAGGGTCTTTATTTGGTTCAAACCTTTCAACGTAATCTGTTAAGTTATCTATGTTTAAAATATTATATTCTAAACCCTGTAACTCTTTCTCTTTTAATTTATTAAAAGATTCACTTACAGCTTTTTTGTATTCTGGAGATGCTTCTAATTCTGCCCTTTCTTTTTGTTCTACTACTCTTTTTAGATCTTCATCTGCCTTTAAGTCTATATTAGTAAAAGCGTCACTTTTTGATGGTTCTATTTCTGGAGAATCTAAAGGATCAATACCTTTAAAATTCTCATTAAAGTCTACCTTAGAAAACTTTTCGTTTGCCTTTTTTTGCTTTTCTTCTTGCTCTCGTAAAAAAGCACCTTCATCAAAAGGTTGTTCCTTATCTGCATATGTATTACCATATGGATTATAGCTAGCGATAAATTGTTCCATGGTAGGTGGAACATATTTATCATCTTTATAATCATCTTTCGATGGTGATTCGCCAGCCGAAGAAGTTGAAGCAGTAGATTCTTTTTTTTTTACTTCTTCTTCATTATCTAAACCAGACAAGTCTAAACCAGATAAGTCTAATCCTGATAAATCTAATGAGGGTTTTTCTTTCTTGTCATTTAAACCAGACAGGTCTAAACCTGACAAATCTAATCCTGATAAATCTAATGAGTTTTTTTTAGCCATTATAATTGTTATTTTTTAAATGCTTGTATAATTTCTTCATCTGTGTAGCCCTTTACTTTTTCTGGGTTTTTAGCTCTAATTTTAGCTGCAATATCTAACTGTTTTTGTGTTAAGCTATTATTAGAAGAAGAACTATTAGAAGAGCTTCCTTTAATAAAATCTTTTAAAGCTGCTTTATCTCCAGATTTTTCTAAACTATTGTATAGTTTGTTTCTTATTTTTTCCCAATCTGCCTTATAGTTGTCTTTTATAACAGACTGAACTTCTTTAAGAGGTACTAAAATTTCTCTGTTGTTTTTATCTTTAATCGTTGCGTACACTCTTTTTTCTGTTTTTTGAGAGCCTGTGTAGTTTTCAGGAACTAAGTACCCACTTATATTTTTCCCTGATTTACTTCCTTTTTGACCTTGGGCAAAAGTATTGTAAACAGCTACACCTTGAACTGTGTACTGTGTATTAGGATACATATCTCTTATTTGTTCAATATCATATTTTTCTCCTGGATTTACTTTGAATTTTTTAACCGTTGTAATTGGTTTACCACTTTTTGTACTTGAATAAGTTTTCTTGTAATTTCCCTTTATAGGAATACCTGCACTTGTAGGTGTATAATCTATCCTTACAGCTCCTGATTTAAAAGGAACATTATAATATTGATTTATTTTTCCTGCATTTGTAGATAAAGCATTTATTTCATTTTCTAAAAAAGAAATAGTATTAAGGTTACTAGTAGTTGTATCTTGTTGTAACTGTAATTTACTTTTTACATCTGTAGGGTATTGGTTAATATTAATATCTCTTGGTTTACTTATCTGAGAAACACTTCTATCACTACCAAAATAAGGTCTTAAGAAGTCTTTATATTCTTGCAGCGTTATTTCATTTCCTACTTGATCTTTCCCATATTCTAACTCAGCAGCAGAATAACCTGCTAATGCAATATCATCTAAAGCACCAACGTTTTGATTTTTCTCATTTATAATAACCTCTTTTGTTGTGCCGTCTCCCAAGTCTAGTTCCTCTATTTTTAATTTTGCTGGATCAAAAGGTAATTTTTTGATTTCAGCTATTCCTTCATCAAAAAACTTTTTCTTATCAAAAGCAGCTCTCAAACCTATTTGCATACCTTGTCTTTGTTCATAAGGAGTCTTGCCGTATTTATCTAAATTGTCTAAATCTTTCTGATAGAAATTAGTTTCCCCTGCTGCTGCTTTTTTCTTCAGGTCAGTCCATAATTTACCTTGAGCATTTGAATTAGCTGCCCATTGAGTTAATCCTGAAGTTAATTGATTAAGCTTTAATTTAGTGTCAAAATCACCCTCTAAAATTGACCTTTGATTGTCTCTATAAAACTGTCTAACTTTAGCTAGTTCTTGTTTATATTCTTCGGTATCTGGATTAAACACAGGAGCACTACCTATATCAACAAAAGCCTTCTCTTGCTTGTCTCTTTCTTTAAGGGCAAGATTAGCTTTATTCTTAAAGTATTCGCTTTTTACAGGAGCAAACACTTGTGCTTCTCCTTTTCCTATTCCTGTTGATACTCCTAATCCTGATGGTGTTGCCATTTTCTTATTCTAAATGTGTGACTATATTTTACTTATTAAGAAGTCCAGATGTTGTTGCTAAAAAATTTGGATTACCTGTTTTAGTGTAAGAACTATAAACACCTTGTGGGTCTCCAAAACCACCCGTTCCTTGGTAAAAATTTTGATTCTGAGGCATATAAGTGTTATAAGGACTCCCAGTCGCATAAGTGTTATAAGGACTCCCAGTCGCATAAGTGTTTGTTCCTAATAATAAATTCTGACCAATATACGGGTCAAGTTGGTTCTGAGTAGGATTATTTTTATTCTGACCGTATATGTCATTTAATAATCGTCTGTTTTGAGACATCTCAGCAAAAGAACCTGAAACAGTTCCTACATTTTGAAGACCTGCTCCCTTCATAGCTTCTGCTGCACCTAATTTAGCCATGTAAGGCTGTAAAACATTTATATCATATTCTCTATCCTTATAACCTGCTACGTTCTGCTGAACATCTTGTAAGTTAGCTTCAGCTCCTAACTTAATGTTTGCATCTTGGGATGCTAAATCCATTAAAGATTTTTGCTCGTTTCTATTAATGCTTTCTACACCAGAAATACCTGCCTTCCTGTCTTTTAAGGCATTAATACCTGATTGACTTGATTCTTGTAGCTCTTCCAAATACTGAGTTTTCATAGCTGCTGGCATACCCTCTAAGGCTCTTATCTGAGCATTAGTTAAAGAGTCTTCTATTACTTGAGGAGTTTTATAGTCCTGTCGCATAGCTTCAGCTTCTTTAGCTAACTTATTACCTTTATACATTTGGTAAATTCCTGCTCCTGCTTGAAGTCCTAATGCTACCCCTGTTATTGGATCAATCATATCTTTTTATTTAAAATAAAACAGACTAAAGAAACTATCAGCCCGTACACTAAAATATCTAAATTAAATCGAACTAACAAATAACTTGCAAAACCACTGTAAAGTCCGAAACATTGTGGGCAGGTAATCAACTCACCAAACCCTTTATTTCTATACGTTACCCACTCTCTAATAGTTTTAAAAATATTACTCCTAGTAACTATAAAAGTAAGCCCTACACCACTAGAAATTATTAATATTAAATCTATCATTTGTTACTTCTTTGACTTAATGCAAAGTTAATATTAGCTGAGAATATACGCTCTAAATCGTCAGTATCTTTTGTTAATTTAAACAAAATACTAACATCCCTCATGTCATCTCCATTTATTAACGGAAACTGAACATTAGGAGTATTCTCATCTTGCATTAAAGCTGCGTAATGTATATTTTCCTTAGCATCAAAAATCAAACCTTGACCTTGATCATCTTGAAAGTCTGACTCTATTAGTTGAGACTTCTGACCACTATCTGTTAAAATTTCTCTAGCCTCCCAAATTGTAGTAGACTCAACACCTAAAGAATTAAACACTTTATTATTGCTAGGTGCTTGATTAAATACTACCCATAGTTCACTTGGGAATCTAACACCGTAGAAATTATTTCTTAAATTATTAGAATTGTGTAAGAAAGCCTTACCTTTTTTAAAGGAAAGAAAATCAATACCAACCCTACACATACACTCTGGTAAATAAGAATAAAAACTATCCCAATAACCTGTTCTCTCACTAAAAGCAACAGTCTCAGAAGGTATGGTTAAAATCTTTTGACGATCCATATCTATACTACCTGCTGAAGAATTAATAACATAAGTACCGTTAGATACATCTCTTATTATTTCAAACTGAGTAGGAACTCCATCGTCATTTTCTGAATAACCTATAACAAAAGAATATTGTAAACCATTTCTAGTTTCTGTTACTACTTCTGCCTGAGAAGAAACTAAAGCTAAATCTTGGGGAGAAAAACCTTTATCCCTAGAAATAGAACCGAAATTTAAAACGTATTCATCGTGGTTCTCATCAAAAACACCCCATATCTCTGGTATCTGATCAAAAGAAGAATAAAAATTACTCTTAGACTCAAAGTAAGAGTGCATCTGCTTATCTGAAATAGTAGTTAAACCATCATTAGATAATCTCAATACAGCTCCATTTCTTACATCAAAGAAATACCTTCTTCCTCCCTCTTCTGCAAAACTCTCTGGATTCATTGTACCATACTCTCCTTGATAAGGAACAGAAGGATTAGATAAAACACTCTCAGATACTCCAACCGTTCCCTTATCAAACTGATCATAAACAACATTCTCCTGTACTAAAATTTTACTAACCTTTAATTCTTGATAGCAATCTAATCTATTGTTTATAGAAAATAACTTTCTAATAGCTCCGTTGTTTCTGTCATAAGTCTCAAAAGAAGAAGAGTAAACAGTATTAAGACCGTTTATATTTGTCTCTGGTATAAATCTTTGAGTATAGTATATTGTAGTTGGTCTATGAGCTGAAGAAGCATCTTGATCCTCTAAAGCAGGTCTACCTATATCAGATACTGAAGATTCAAAAAAGTCTGAGAATCTTGATGAATCTATAGTATAGTTCTTTCTACCTGATGTTACAGGGATAGTTCTTCCTCTATAAAATGTGTCACCCGATCTAAAAGTACCCGTAGCAGGATTGGCAGCAAGGGCAAAAGGAGATTGATCATTAGCACTAATCAGTCCTTTATGTGAATAATATTTTTTTCCATTTAAAATAGTTTCTTGAACCTCAAAACATTCTCCTATCTCATAATAAATATCTTCATCTAATTCTAACTTTGGACTATATATCTCAAATAAACAACCTTCACTTAACAAAGGAAGAGCATTTAACTTTTCCATTGTTAATATACCAGCAGCAAAAGAAGTTATCTTTATATCAAAATAATCTGTAAAAAGATTTCCATTAGAATCTTTAATAAACCTTATTCTATCACCTGGAGAATAATCATAAGACAAAACAGAATCAGGATGAGCTGAAATATAATCCGAAGATAAATTAGTTATATCTATAGCAATTTGAGTACCGTCATTAAAATTATCAGGATTACCTGCATCATCTAAATAACTTACATCTTTAGCTGCCCACTGTATATATCTATTAGAAAAAGTATTCTTAGTTCTAACCCATTGGTAGTGCGTAGCCCAAGAAGGTGGAGCGTGCTTTATCTCCCACTCTACAAGAGGAGCACTATCTGGAATAGCAACAGCAGGAGAACCTGTTTGTTCTGTATAAAAAGGAATTAATAAATTACTGCTTGAAGAAACGTTTACTTGACCTGACCTATTAGCTCTATCAAAATAAAGTAATCCGTAATCATAAGAAGCTCCTCTTTTTAAATAAGAAGCTGAAGTGTTATTAAGTAAAGTAGCTAAAACATCTTGTAGAATTATAGGGGTAGTGCTATCATTGTTTGTTGTCTTACTTATAAAAATGTTTAAATCCAAGTGATCAGGCAAAAAAGAAGTAATACAGTTAATGTTATTAGGGTAAAAATAAAACGTATCATCTCTTCTGTCTTTAGAACCAGAAGTATCAGCATAGGCAGTAAAAACAACATCTCCACTTGAATCTGTCTGCTGAACATCTCCATTTGTTAAAACACAGTAAGCATTATTAAGCCCTGCTCCTGAAGGAGTTTTTATAGTATAAGTAATGTTAGTCCTAGAATAATCAGTAATATTATTTTCAGTATTAGCAAAAACCCCTGTTTTATTATTTTCTGTTGCTTGTAAAACAACGTTAGCAGGTGTACCAGTTGATTTTATATCGTAAGACTCAAAAGAACTTTCAGAGTATTGACCTGAATCAAAGCTTTCTAATAACAACGCTTGACTAGTATTGCTAGAAAAATTATAAGCAGCATAAAAGAAGCCGTTATGATCTGTCCTAGCAAAAGTATAATTATAATCACTTGTTCTTAAAGTAACATAAGAACTGTCTATCCTTTTTTCTGACAAAAGCTGAGATATAGAAGTGACAGGAACTCTGTTTTTAGTGTTGGGCTGGTATGCAGGATCTACTATATAACCTGCTAATGAACTTGACTCTTTTAAAGCTGAAGGATCTGTTAAATCTCCTATAACTACATGGACATTATTAACAATTTGACCGTTTAAAACAGTTATAACTTTTTCTTGAACGAACGCTCCATCTATTTGATAAAGATAAGTTGATGTTTTTTGATAATCTCTAGTTCCAGAGTCTAAATCTGCTTGAGTTGTTAAATGAGAAGCTACCCTTAAAACATAAGTACCATCTGGCACATTAGGGATAGACCAAGTAGAATAAGTTCTAGTACTAGGAAATGGACCGACAGATGCCCCCTCAATTTCATCTCTTATAGAGCTTCTTTTTGATGATTTATCTGAATCATAAGCGTTCCCTGGGTTATTCTGAAGATTAGAATTAATACCTTTAATCTGCTCTGAGACTGCAAAATAATCAGTACCTGCTAAATATATAACAAACCCTCCTAATGGAAGACTCTGATTATAGTCATATATGTTTCTTTCATAAGTATATTTGTTAAAACCACCAAAAACAATACCACTGCCATTATCGTGTATAGGCTGAAAGTTTTGATAATCTCCACTCTCGTAACTATTCCTAATAGTAACCTCTCCTGAAATAGTATTAGTTTTACTAGATGCTTTTGGTTGATATTTAACATCTAAATTAACTTCTATTGGAACATTGTCATAGTTCTCTGTAATATCTCCATAAGCAATTCTATTACCTGCTATAAATTCTTGTGCTCCTGCTATCTGAGGAATACGATCAAATAAATTATCAGACTCTGCTTGGCTTACAATATCATACTTAGCATCATTATTAAATATATACTCATAATTCCCTGTAGTAGTATTAACAATGTAATCACCTAGTGGTTGGTCTACTATCTTATAAAAACTAGATATATTGCTAAACCTAGCTGCTATTTCTATTCTCTCTACTAATTCTCCTCCTGGAGGTACTATTATACGAATTGTGTTACCTGAAGAATTTCCAGAACAACTGCTAATAGGTAAAATATTTACTGATATAGGAGAAAAAGCTGACTTCTCTTTATCGTCATATATATACCTAGCCTTTACTTGAACTATCTTATCTTCTAAGTAGTTTACCTTTTGATTAACATCAACCTCGTAATGAGCTTCTATAGGACAAAGAGGTGGGTATTTTATAGCATCTATTATCTCTTTCTTTATAGGAAGTGTGTAACCCCCAGATTTAGCCTTCTGAATATTAATCTTACTTGGATTAATAGAAAGAGCTGACCAATAAAGAAGATCATTGTCATCATCAAACTCTACTACATTTATACCTGTTATTAAACCATCTTTACTAAAGCCTAAAACTTCAGCAATCATTACAGTAGAAATATGAGAAGAAACATGATTGTACTCATAAATACCATGATCCCCGTTCTCATTCCAAACAAAGAAATAGTTTAAATCTTTTTTCTTATACCAATAAGAACCTATAACCTTATTATCCCCTGCTGGAAGGTCTAAGTTAGGAATCAATGTGTTCCCTGAGATGTTTTCACCTGTTCCATTTCCATCAGAAACAGAAGAGCCAACTCTTACGTTTACATTCTTTCTCGTAAAACCTGGCTGGATGTATCTATCATCAGAATCTTGATCCATTCCAAATAAAAACTGTCTTTTCTCTATAGCCATGATTAAAATTTAGGAGATTGCTTATTCCCTTTTCTAAATGATTGAAGTATATCTTGAACACTCAAAGACTTTATCCTTGATCTTAACATTTTTTTATTTCTCTGGTAATGAAAATAATTACTCTGAACTTGAGACTGAGGAACACTAGGATTTTTAGAAGACATTTTCCATTCTATCCAAGATTTAACAGTCTCCAAAGCAAAAGGCTGAACAACAAAACTACCATTAGCTTTAGCTGGATCTCCTAAATATTCCAACTTTATTTTATCTCCACCTGTATAACCTGACAATTGTATCTGATTATATGTTGAATCTATTCTAAAATTACCCCATCTGTTTTGACCACCACCTGCTCCATAGAACCTACCTATGTTTTCTCCGTTTCTATAGTGAGTAGAGTAATATTCTTCTGAAGCTGAAACACCTGTTAAAGATGTAGAGCTATCTTTTTTAGTTGTTTTAAGTTGACCACAATCATCTAAAGACCTATTTAAACAAATGTTATTATTTCTACCTAACTCATGAAACATACCCGAAGAATCACAAAATCCTATTCTTACATAGTTAATATAATCATCTGGTAAATCAACCGTATCTGAAGCACTAACCGAAAGCTCGACAGAAACAGGAACTCCTGTTACATCTAAGTTTAACTCTCTTAAACAAGAAATACCAAATTGCAAAGCTTGAAAATACCTATGCTCTGGGTATTGATTCTCTATAAGATATTCTCTAACCGTTTGGTCTAGTGTCATGTTTGCCATTATTTTTTGTTGTTATTGTTAACCTCATCTATAGCTGTTTGCCCTTGTTGAGTGTATAATCTAACTACCATTTCTACCATATCAGCTTGAGCATCTACAGGTATATCAATGTTTTCAGGGTCTACCTCTCCTTGAACACCTCCAACTAATTTAATTAAAACAGATTTCATTTTATAACTAGTTGGCACATTTACAAAAATCATTGTCGTATTCTCTACAAAATAACCTTTTTTACCTTCTAAACTTCCAACTGCTAAACCATTAGACATAGCTAAAAAATTAGGATTTACAGGGATCATAGAGTTATACTCGTCCTCTACAGGAGAAACTTGATAAAGACCTATACCTAAAGGTAGATTTACATAGGTAGATGGTATCTCTGCAAAATGTCTCTTTCTGATTTTATCATACTGTACGTCCTCTGTAAAAGAATATATAAAAGAACCATTTATGTATCTTGAACCCTCTTGTCTATTCTCGTAAAAACTCTGCTTAATATATCTTGTAAAAACTTGATCTACAAAAACTACAAGCTCCTCTTTTCTTACCTCTACATCTGGAGTTGCAGTACCACCATTTATAATTCTTTGTGCCTGCTCTGCTATTATATTTCTTGTATTTCTCATTTACCTATAAATTTTGAGCTTTTTGAGCTTCACTAAAACTAATTAATTCTTGATCTCTTATGTTTATACCAAATAAAGAAAGAGCAATCATAGCTATCTCATCTACTGCCTCGTCTGGAGCTTCCAAATCTACTGAAGTAGTAGGATCATAAACAGGTCTCCCATTTACTACGGTAAAATTCCATACTGGATCTATAGGCTTTCTTAAATAAGTAAACTCAACTCTTCCTACATTAGCAGGGTAAAACTGAAGGTAAGTATCAAAAAAAGCAGAAATAACATATTTCTTAGACTCTAATAAAGGAGCATAAATATCACTACCTGTAAAAGCTGCTCTTTCATTATCTCTAACTACATCTACAGGTTTTAGTTTAGTTATTGTTTTTCCTTTATAAGCTCTAGTGTAATTATAGTTTATACTAGATAAGTGTAAATAATCACTAGGTACAGACAAAGATCCATCTTTAGCTACTTGCATAACTTTATTCCTAACTAAAAGAAACCTTAAGTCATCTGTTATAGATTGATTGCTTTGCCAACCTCTACCATCTGTCATATCATCATAGGTTTTATAAACCCATTGCTGAAAAGCTCTTGGCATTAAAGAATTAAAGTCAGACGGAGTTAAATTTCCCGTCTGTGCTTTATTAGCTATTGTTTTCGCTATATAAGTATATACCTTATCTATATTCATTATACTATTAATTTAGTTGCCATTGAACCATAAACATTAACGTCACTAGCTCCTGCCCCTTGACCTGTTATTGTTATATCGTAAGAAGTGGTTGTTAGGTTTATAGAACCTACTTGGGTATAACCTGCTTCGCTAACACCTCCTGCTATATTCATAGAAACACCACACTTTGCAATAGTACCTGATCCTGCTGATGTAATATTAGCATCTAAGGTAAAAGCAACTCCATTTGGAGTTAAAGTGTGAATATTCTGTGCTATCAAAGTACCACCTAAATAAATCTTTAAATTCTTAATATTAACATTAGAAGCAAAGTTTCCAAAAGCATTTACAATTATAGAAGAATTATTAGAACTTAAAGTGTTAGCAGGAATTGTTATAGTTCTTAAAGTAGTCTCTGTTCCTGCTGCTGAACTTACTGTAGCAGAATTACCATTTAGAACTATATCTGTGCTATTTGAAATCCATGACCTAACACCTGCCGATGTAGAAGAAAGTATCTGACCTGATGATGAAGGATTTCCTAAAGCATTCTCTTTTAACGCTAAATCAGTATTGTCTGCTAAATCTACTAACTGTGTGTCTCTTATAAAAGAAACTATCCAATTTGTATTTGCAGAATCCCAAACACCTTTTGCTACTATATTTCCTTTTAACGCTTGTTCTGCTGTTAAAGCAACTCCCATTAATGTAATAGAGAAACCTGCTATTGTTACAGTACCATTGTAATCTATAATAAATGTGTCACCATCCACAAGACCTGGAGCTAAACCGTAAGAAACCGAACCTGTTAAAGTTCCTGTTCCTGTTAATGCTAAATATCCTTTACTTGTACCTGCTGTTAAAGTCGTTGTAGAGCCTCCTAAAGTTATTGCTTGAGTATTTACCCCTTGGACTGGTTCTGAGATCCCTGATGATCTTAAATTAGCCACAGACAAAACAATTCCTGGACTTCTAAAAGACTCAAACCAAGTTGGTGTTCCATCGTTAAAAAATTGAAGACAAATAACATTGTCTTTAGAGCCCGATGCAAAAGAACCATTATTAGCCAATTGAATGTTACCACCCTCTTGAACTGTTACAACTCTAGCAGCGTTTACACCTCTTATTATTAAGAGGTCTCCATCTGTAAAAATTCCAGCTTCAATATTCTCCAAAACATCTGCTGCTATAGAACCCTCTGTTTCTACTGAAAGAACTGTAATATTACCATCTCTTGAGGGAGAAATAACTCCTGAAGATATTGTAACACTTTCTTGAGTAAAAGGAGTAGATGCTGATTTTCTAAGAACACCAGTAGTAATATCTGTAGCTCCAACCAAACTTAAATCTGGTGCAGTAGGACTAGAGTTTAAATACATCTTATAACCAACCTGCTTATCTACTAAATCAGAAGTTCCAACACCACCATCTAAACTAGTAGTAGTTGCAGTTGTCGTACCTGAAACAGATATTGTACCTACAGAACCATTCAATAATCCTCCTTGAGCAGGATCTAAATAAACAACTACAGTACTTCCTGAAGCTGAAGCTGTGTATTCTGGTGTACTAACGTAAGCGTTAATAGCATTAGCTAAGTTTGTAGCAGTATCTGAAGTTGTAGCTCCTGTTATTGCTGAAGAAGTATTAAAAACTGAAACTGAATTATAAGTTAAGTTAGTTATAGTTCCTCCTCCTGCCGTAACCACAACCGTAGCTATCGCTGATATATTAGAAGTAACAGGAGATGATATTAACATCATCTTTTCTGCTGCTGCTCTTCCTATAGGCTCATTTGCAAATTGTAAACCTGTTAGGTTTCCACTTGCATCAGTAAGGTAAATCTTACCCTGCCCTGAGCCTAGTTTTGATAATTCTGATTGAACTGACATTATTCGTATATTTTAATGTTAAAGTAAATTTTACTGTATAAGTTAATAAGACCTCCTTGGGTAACATTTCCATCTTTATCTAAAAGAGCAAAAGAAAAAGAACCTGAACTTTTACCCTTTAAGGTTGGAACTAAATAGTAACTAGAAAAACTAGCTCCTGTTGAATTAGAATCAAACAAAGGAACTCCTAATGGAGAAAACTCTTGAAAATAAGAACTTACATCCATTTTATAAGTGTTGTTAGCAGAAGATTGAAAACCACTTACAGTAATTTTAGGATTAAAACCTGATGTTCCTGTTGTACTATAAGAAATAGTTGGAGTTTGTAAATTACTAACACCTTGTATAACTTGATCTTTTATAGTAAAAGTTTTAACACCATTTACAATAGCCAACTCAACATTTAAACTCATAAACTCTACTGGAGCAACTGCTGGTGCTGGTGCTGGTATGCTTAAATCGTAAGCCGTATTACCTGAAGCTGTTGAAGATGTTATAGTAACACTACCATCTGTAGATACAACAGAACTTGTAGCTGTTGCAGCAGTTATACTGTTTAAAACAGCTTGAGATAAACCTAAAGTATATGTAGTTGTATTACCTACTGTACTTGGACTTACAATAACACCATTACCTGATGAGTTTACTACAGTTATATTAGCAGCTCCTAAACCTGTAATTGGTTGAGGTGTCGTGTCAGAACAAGAACAATCTGGAGTACACTGAGTAACCGTCATTATTTCTTGAACAATAGAATTAACCTCTTTATCATAACCACATTCAAAAGCTTGTCTTAGTGCTGATAAATGAGAAGTAGCTAGAATATATTTATTAAGTTCTTGATTTGCTAAAACATCATTAACACCTCTATAAGATAAATAACCTTTTAAAGTAGAATTTATACAACAAAAAACTTCACACAATCTTACGTCACAATCTACATCTAATTCTGAACTAGCTGATACAGTATCTATAACTGAAACACCATTGCCAAAATCATAAAAAGATTTAGTAATTACTTTAAATGATTGTGTTTGACTATAAAAAGTATTTGTACTTACAACTGGCTCATAACCTACAACAGGTGCAAGTGCTAAACTTGGTGGGTAGTAAATTGTGTTTGTCTTAGTGGAGATTTTACCATCCACTGTAGAGTTTGTTATACTAGCAACACCTATTACAGTACTTGAACCTGTGCTAGATACCGAAGTTACTGTATAGTTGCCGTCATTAGCAGTAGAACTTATTACATTAAATGTGTCACCTATTTTAAATAACCCAGACTTCTCTCCCGATATAGTGAAAGTGTTGTTTACAGAACTAACTGCTGTTAAATCAAACTGATCAGAAGGAGTCGTAGACCCTGACAAATAGTTTGTATCGTCCGTTGCTTTTAAATTTGGAGATAAACAATCTACCGTAGGAGTAAGAATACCTGTTGGCGATATGTATTGAAAATCAAAACCAACCGTATAGGTAACAGTATCTGTTCCATCAGTTGCTGTATATTTAAAAGAATAATTCCCCACCTCTGGACTCCCATTGGCTAGTAAAGGAATTAATATAGTAGTGCTATTAATCCTAGAAGCACTACCTGTAATGTCAGGAGATCCACCCGTATAAACTATACCACTAGGAGCTGTAACTTCTATTACACCTGTAATATCTGATAAAACTACTGTTTGGGCTGAGTAATCTGTGACATCTGTAAAGACAAACTCTGGTGTTGTACCCAAAGAGTAAGCTACATTTAATTTTGTTGATATTAAAGACATCTTTTTATATAAATAACGTTATACCGATAAATATAGGTAAAAAAAAAGACACATCGAAATGCGTCTTTTTAATATTTATAAAAAAATTTGTTTTATTAGTCTTTTTTTGCTAGATCTTTCTCTGCTGCTTCAACCAATTCTTTTAATTGTTTGTTAACTTCTGGGTTCTGTCTTAGATAAAGAACAGCATCTCTACGACCTTTTACCTTACCTAAATTACCATGCTTAACCATTTTAAAGAAACCGAAAGCATTAGAAACAACTTTAACTTTAATACCTCTTCCAAATAAATCATTTTCTGGGTAATCTTCCCATTCTTTTGATTTAGCAGTTTTAGTACCATTATTGTCAACTAATTTACTAACCTCAGAAAAAGCTGACTTATACTCCTCTCTCAATAAAGAAAGCTCTACAAAATATTCTAAAGCATCTTTGTAAACAGGAGCTTCTACAATTACAGTTCTGTTACCTATCTCATTGTAAATAGCATTTGTTTGAGTATCAACAGAAATAATTTTTTTCTCTATAGCTTTTATTAAAACTAATTTAAGTTTTCTTTGATCTGATTTTAATTCTTTCTCAAATTTATCTGCATCTGCATCTATCTCTCTTAAAAACAACTGCTTAATTTCTGCAATTGAATTAACAGACTTGTCATAAGGAACACCAAGAGATAAAGCTAAACCTTCTGACTCTTCATCGCTCATGCCATAAATAATCACTTTTAACTTAGTGTTTTTCTCACTCTTCTTTATTTCTTTGTCTGCTTGATAGTTAGAATCATTCGCTCTGAATAAAATAGATTTACCAGGCATTGCTGTTTCTTGATTCTTTTCGTTAAAGTTACAAAGCTCTAAGTACTCTAACTTAGTAGCTTCTCTTTCATTAACCACTAATGTACCATCTATTAAATGAATAGAGCCTCTTTTCATTTCTGCGAAATCTGATTGCTCATCTACAAAAATAGAAGTCTCACCTATTGAATATCTTATTTGTCTAATTCCTGTTATCTCTTCTCCATCTTCATCTTTCCAAGTCATATAAACTTCATCAACTTCTGGAATCTCTACTGAAGGAGGGAATTTTTTACCTGATTTGTTCTCTGTTGTTAGTGTATAGATAACACTTTTGAAATTTGCTGCTGTTAAGCCTGCTGGGGCTTTTGCTAATTTTGCCATTGTAATTTAATTTTAATTAATTCTAAATATTACTTCATTGATTTTTTTCCTACGCACTTCCACTTTTTCCTGCTTAAAGAATTAGGAGAGTTCTTTTTTCGTGCTGAAGGATGTTTTTTAGCAATACCTGCACTTCTAGCACAGTACGCATCGCCTTTTTTAGTACCAGGACGTATTCTGTCTCCACCACTTTTAGCTTTTCCTGCCTGACCATAAGAAACTTTTTTAGTTCTGCCTGTTTTGCTATTCTTAACAACTTTAACAAATCTTTTTCCTTTAGCAGGAGTTTTAGAAGCCATAACACTTAATTTTATTGTTAATATTAAAAAGGGGAATGAATAAACACTCCCCTTTATTTTATTGATTCTTATTATTAAGATTTCTTAATGTAAGCGAATCTGTTTCCTGCGAAACCTTCAAAACCACAATCAGCTTTGTAATATACACTAAATTTATCAGTACCATTTACTTTAAACTGATCAACTACTTCTGATCTTGCTGATGAAGCTCCTGTTTCTGGATCTGCTAAGTAACGAAGTCTTAAAGACTGAACTTGAGAATTTGAACCTTTGTCAATTTTCTTATCCATTGGAATAACCATTCCTTCGTCTGGGTATCCGTAACCATCTGCACCTAAAGTCTGAAGATCATTGAATACATCAAAAGTCTTCTTGTCAAAAGTATAGTTACCATACTTAAAAGAAGAAAATTGGAAGTTTCTAGAAGCATCAGAACCAAAGTCATAAGATCCGTACTGGATTTGACCATCGTTAGAATAATCTCCTAAAGTATCATCAATCTGCATAGATAAGTTAATACCACATGGCATTAAGTTCTTCTTAGAACCTTTTTGCTTGTCTAAAGTCTTAACTAAAGATTCAGCTTTTTGCTTATCCCATCCTGTTCCTACAGAGTAGTTACTTGTGTTACCTTGAGATAAAACGAAAGGAATTAAACCTTCTGTTAAAGCTAATGGAGTACCTTCTGATACAAAAGTATTACCTACAGTTGTGTTAGTTAATTTATCACCAACTAAAAGAGTAAGCTCTTTTGCAGTCATAAATCTCTTGTAAGTATCAGACTCACCTTTTAACTTAGCAACTCTTCCTTTCTCACCATTCTTACCTTTGAAGTCAATCCAAGTTACAATGTTCTTTTCAGTACCTGTAATCTCGTAAGTTTCCTTTATAGTTTGAAGGTTGTTAGTGTACTTAACAGTTCTTGAAATTCTAGCCTCTGGCTGTCCTGATCCTTCACCTGCTGCGTTACCGTATATTACGATTTCTGAACCTGCTGCTACTTGTGGAATAGCTTCACCTAAAATAATTGGAGTAGCATCAAAAGTACCTGCTGCTTTAACAACATTTGACACTATTGCTTTAACGTAAGTACCTGAAGAAGCTGTTCCTGAAAACGGCTTAATCATAATTAAGTCATTATCTCTAGGAGTAACGAATTGTTTTGTACTAGCTGCTGTAGCTATATAAGGAGAAGCGTTATTAGGAATAGCTATTGTAGAATTAGCTTGTAAAGTTAAAGCTTTTGCTGTGTTTGCTACACCTGCTGCTGCTGCTGCAACACTAATTTTAGGATAAATTCTTTCTTCCTCGAAGTGATTGTACTCTAAAGATGAAACACCTTTTTCTGCACCAATCATTGTTAAGAATCCAGATAAGTTCTGGTCTCCATAACGCTCCGTTAATTCTGTATCGTACTCTGGTTTATGTAAGTCCAAAGACGTAATAAAGTTATAATCTGTAGTGCTACCGAATGCACCACCTTGAAAAGCTAAAGCCATTTTTTTTGTTTTTTATAATTAATCATCTCTATATTTCGCAGCTATTTGCTGCATTGCCGACATACCTGAAGTGTCTGGAGCAGTTGATTTAGCATCGAAATTAGTGTTGTTGATCTTCTTCACTGCTGCCTCTTCTCCTGCATTTGACTGACTCTCTAGAGCTGCCTTGATAGCTTTATCAAATACTAAACCTTTTGCCAAAGTTTCTGACATAGATTTCATATCTAACTTACCATCATTCATGAAATTGGTGTAATAATTATTAACCCCTTTCATTTGACTTTCGACTGCCTGCTTGTCTTCTTTAGTTAATTCATACTTAAAGACATCTTTCTCTCCGATTTTAATGTCTAAATTGTTTAATGAACTAACCTGATTACTAACATCAGTTTCGTAAGCCTGTATTGCATCTTCTCTCATCTTCTCCTGAGCTTTTAAAGTCTCTTCTGAAACTTCCTCTTTTTTAGCTAACTCAGGGAGGGAAAACCTTTTATCCTGTTTTAACTCTGAAAGATAAGATTTTGATTCTCTTTCTAAACGTGCGAACTTGCTTAAATCTGAATTGTGTTTAATAAGCTCTCTATCATCTAAGTCATCTACGTCTACATCTTTTAACTGATCGTAGTCATAAAGCTCATTCTCGATTTCTGCTCTTGTTAAACCCTGGTCCAGTTCTAAAGCTTTCGCCATAGCCTGTCTACCAGTTAATTTTTCAACATCTAAAGTTTGAACACTCGCTATCTCTTTTATTTTATCCCAAGAAGTACCTGATTCTAGCAACTTATCTAACCTATCTCTAGATTCTTCAGAATACTTATCCTCGTATCTTTCTTGTTCTGATTTTGTTTTCAAAGAACTATAATGGTCATCGAAATCTTCCAACTTCCCATACTTCTCGCCCATTCTCTCTGCCCACATTTCCTCAAAAGAAGAAGCAGTAGGAGAATCTACTTTCTCTGTTTCTTCTGTTTCTTCTGCTTTGTTCTCTTCAGAACTATCAACAGCTTCCTCAGAAGTAGGCTCTTCAGTTGCTGAAGCTTCCGTTTCTGCAACCTCTGGCTTGTCTACAGACTCTTCTTTTGAATCTGTTAAAACAATATCTTCGCCTGTTTGTGACGATAAAAAATCTTCTAATCCCATTATAATTTAATTTTAATTAATTCTAAATTTAATAAATTTTCTCTATTAATCAAGTTTTTCAGTGTTTTTTATACCTGAAAAGATTCTTGGCTGAGGAGCACCCTTGCCTTTGGAGTCATCTAAATTAGCATCTAATGCTGCACTTATCTGCTCCAACTTCTCATCTCCCTTAATCATCTCTACCTCTCCTTTAACCATTCCATTAACCTTAGCTAACTCCATCTCTCTAGCATACTTGTCTGCCTGCAACTGCATCGCTTGCTCATGCTCCATCTGTTTTAGTTGCATATCCAACTCCTTAAGCTGCATAGCCTGTTGACCTTGTGCCTGTGATTGAGCCTGTGTATTAGCTTCAGCAGCTTTTTGTGCTTGCTCTTGTTTGTCCTTACGGGTTTTCTTTAATAAATGTGTCGCTTTCTTTATATTAACTTTAGAAACATCTCTTATTTCCATAGCATCTTCCAATTCTATAGAACCTACAGTTATAGCTTTTTCTATTAAACCTTCTAAATAAGCTCTCTCCTCAGAATCTGGAAGAGGTACAATATTAATACCTAACTCTGCAAAAGATAAATCCTTTACTATGTTAATAACATCAACTATTTCTTTCCCTAAAGCTAACTCAAAACCTTTTAAACCATCACCCATAGCTTTTAACTGAATCATAACTGCAATACCCTCAGAATTACGCTTGAAAATATTAAGATAAGACTCATTTAAAAATCTAGTAGCATTACGACTCATATTAACAGCCATCTTCTGTGCACCTGGTAAAGCCTTTGAAGAAGGTGTAGTACCATCTCTAGCCTCATTAATTCCAGTTATATGCCTTATCATCTCTAAATTGTGATTGTATATAGCTACGAAATTTAAAGCATTAGCAGATAAACCATTTGCTAACTCCCTAATAGGTTGAGTGTTGTAAGAACCACCAAACTCAGGAGACTCATTCCTGTAATAAATATTACCCGTTTGATCAAAAATCTCTACAATCTCCATAGGGTCTAAAAACTCCTCTCCCCTACCATGAAGAACATCCTCCAAAGCTGAAGCATCTACAGCAACCCCTGAAGGTCTAGCCTTAATCATTGCCTGCTGTAACTTTAAATATGATAATTCAATCTGATCATCGTGAGGAATCATACTCTCTACTATAGACTTATTAGTCATGTCATAGATATTTGGAGCTACAATAGAGTACCTACTGTAAACCTCATTAGAATAAGCTCCATTCCTCTTTGGTCTAGTCATATTCTCTGCTAAACCATAATTAGCAATATAATCAGTACCAACAACCCAAAGACCTTCATACATCACCTGGATGTTCTTACTGAAAACCTCTCTCTTGCTTTTTGAATATTTACTAGGCTTATAACCTGTACTCTTCTGATTTAAAAAATACTTGTTATCACTCTTGTATTTTTTCTCATAAGTAAGGTCGAAATTATTAGACCTAAACTCGAAATCAACAACAGTAATATAAAAATCATCAGAGCCGTAAGTACCATTCCAAGAACTATTATAATACCTGCCGTTTTCTTCACGTAAATTAAGATTATTCACAGCGTTTCGCTTACCAACCATCTTAGAAATATTAGCTATCTCCTCATCAGTAAACTGACCCTTTGTTAATTCAACAAACTCATTAAAGCCCATTTTAATAACCTCACCACTATAAGGAAGATCCCTCATATAAGGGTCTTTAGTGTAAGGTAAAATTAAATTAGCTGGATCAACATAACGCATTCGTATGTTCTTAGCCTCATCGAAATATCTACGAGTAGCACAAATCTTTATAACTATTAAATCCCTAATCAACCTCTCCTTAATCTCTGTATCGTAATTATTGCTATTGTTTACAAACTTAATCGCAACCTCCATAGCCAACTCAACACTCTGCTTTAAAGTAGTCTCTATAAGAATATTAGCTTCCTCTATGTCTTTTGGAACAGGCTTGCTCTTATCAACTAAACCAAAACCAGTCATCTGCTCCATCTGATCAGAGAAATCCTTCATCAACATATTGGCATATATAGCAGCCTTCTCCTCCTCGTACTTCTTCATAGAGCCCTCATCCATAGCTTCTGCCTGAATCTCAAACTCCTGATTAATCATCTCACCAACAAGCAAATTAACAAACTTAGGAATAACAGAAACCGATTGAAAGTCTAAGTTCAAATAAGAAGAATCTCCATTTAAGTCCAATTGATCCTTAAACTTCTCTATGCTTGGCATACCCTCAGCATACTTTCGATTCTCTACAAATCTAGATATTCTATTGTAAATCGAATAGTCCTCATTTATATACTTACCATACATCGCCTTAGCGAATGCTAAACCATAGCCCTTTTCTTTCTTAACCTCTGGGGTAGCCATCAAGTTAGGGAATGGATAATTTTTGCTTGTGTTGATAGAATTTCCGTTACTCATACTTGCTTAAAGAATTTATACTATATAAACAAATATATATAAAAAAAAAATTATTTTCTCCTTTTTCTGTAAGTCTTAATGAATTTCTTTTTTCCTCTAGGCTTTTTTTGAGGTCTATAACTCCTCGCTGCAAACAAACAAAGTGCTGCACCAACAAACTCATCATAGTCAGTCCACTTCTGAGGATTGAACTTTAACCAACACCTACACAAATCCTGAAAATAAACCTTACCCATGACATTTGTGTTGTAATCCCTACCAACATTCTCATAAATATAAGACTCCGTAACAGATACAGCAGCCTCCCTAACTGCTTCTCCACTCATAGGAATACCCTTCTCAGATTGTCGCTTCCTAGAATACTCAGTATGAGTCTCCATAGGTCTCTCCATTAAGTAAGAATCAAAACCATTGTTCTCAAACCACCTTATCAATCCTATCTTATTGTTCTCACACAATAACTGACAACCATAATAAACACTCTGCTTTGCCATATCCTCATAAAACATCTCTGGAGTCGCAGGTCTATTAACATACTCGCAAACAAACATATTACTCCTATCTGAATCTAAAGGATCTAACTTGCGAAAAATATAACTAGCACCATTAGATTTCTTACCATCTGTAGTTATCTTATGGTCAAATGGATCACAACCCGAAACTATCGTAGTATAATTCCCTGGCTTCCTTTGTCTACCAGATAAAATCTTCTTATTCCTATCTTTAGGATGAGGTAACCAACACTGCTTCCAACGACCTGACTCCGTAGGCTGCCAAACAGCCTCAGTCTTCTCCTGATCTAACCAAACAAAATTTCCCGTAACAACTATACCATTAGTCTCAGAATTATAACTAACCTGATCATTCAACTTTATAACATCAAAAGGACTTAACTTACCCTCCTCAATAAAAGCCTCATCAATAGTTAAAGGATACTTCCTCTTCTCACCTGCTAAGGCAGAACCAGTTAATCCTAATCTCCTTTTGTTAATATAACTCCTAGAACCAAACTCTATAACCTTTCCATGGATACCCATAACAGGCTTCTCAGGATCTTCAACAACACTATAACCATACTCATCTACAAAACCCTCTAAACCAAAAAGAGCTGGCTTAAACCAACGAAGTAATCCTGTTGGAGTTGTATTCCTACCCTTAGAAATAGCCAAAGGTAAATTACTCTCATCCCACAACTTCTTAGCATTAGCTCCACCCTTCTCTTCCATCTCCTCTGCCGTAGTAGTATGAATAGACTTTCCTATAACAGTACTACCCTGAACCAAACACTCCTTAACAATCAACCACCTCTCATAAACATTCTCCTCTACAGTCTTACCAAATTCATCATCATAGTAATACTTCATCTTATCACCATCATAATGAGTATCAGTAGCTGGACCATGATCTATCATAGAATTAAGAACAGTACGGTACTCCTTCTTAGCTCCCTTTGTACTCCTCTTTGCTGGCTCTGCAAAAACTAAAGAAGCCTTTGGAGCTGACTCACCAACATCTACAGGCTTTAAATATGCTGGCAACTTCTGCCAAGATAACATTAACTTCCTGAAAATCTTCTTAGCATCTGCACCAGTCTTACTCTGAATACCACCATTGGCATCATACTGTAAAGTAATATTATTATACATAAGAGAACAAGCCCTACCCGTCTTACCATCCCTACGATTAGTAACAAGAATCCAACCTAAACTATTCTCCAAAAACTTACAATGATTCTCTATGTAAAAAAAAGTGGAATCCGAATCCTTCCAATAAGGTACAATACCATCTATCCTCCAATGAGCTAAGTAAAAATAATGATCCCCTGTCAAATACTCTATGTTCCCATGATTGTAAAACCAATAACCCTCAGTCCTACGCTTAGTAATCTTCTTTAAATAAATAACCTGATCATCAAAGTCTAAAGCCTCAAACTCCTTTTGACTCAATATATCACTAGGGATCTTCCACCTCTGATTATTAATGTTCTGATTCCAACCTGCTATCTTTTTATAAGAAGGTGGCTCTGGCAAAGTAATAGTATATTCCAAAACACCACTTAACCTAATCTCTCGCTCCCTCTCAAATTCTGATGGTAACATTGCCGAAGGAGATAGCGTTTTGCGTTTCCTCATTTCCTCTCTGGCATAGCTGCCTCATAACTCGAAGCTACCTTCTTCTCATAAGTCCTACTCTCCAACTCCTTAATCTTCTCACCTCCTACCTTCTCAAATAAATCACGAAGAGCAGAATTGTGATCCAACATCTTATCTGCAAACTTTAATCCCCTCTCTATCTGCTTGTCATCCTTATCGCCCAACTCACTACCATCAAACTTAATCTTAGCCAACAAAGCATTGCCCTGAGAAATGAAATTCTTTAAAGATAAATAAGACTCAGCCTCTATAGAACCGATCTCAAAACCCTTTAACTTATCCTCTAAGTAATCCACATACTTAGAAGCCTTACTGTCTGTAATCTTTGGTCTTTTCATTTTTATATTTTAAATGTGTGAATAATCACAACTAATTTTAACTAATACTAATATAAACAAAAAAAAAGAGTCTAGGCTCACTAAACCTAGACTCAAACTTAAAAACACACAACTATGGAAAAAAATGTATAGAAAAATATTATAATGCGTCTATCAAAGTTTTAATCTGTGCTACCGTTGAAGTACTTAAAGTAGAAACTAAAGAATCTCCCATGAAATCATTCCACTGAACATAACTTCCAGAACCTTCTGGTACTACCAAAGAAATACTAAAAGCATTCACATAAACATCACCCGTTGCAGTTGGAACTGTAATAAAGTTCTCTGCTAAAGATAAAATACCTGAACCCGTAATATCATCACTAGAAGTAATGTACTTAAGACCCATACCGTTTACATAAATACCCAACACTGCTGCACCATTTACACCCGTAATGGTTTTAATGTTTTCACTCATAACCGTAACAACATCTCCAGATGTTAAAGTTATATTTACTGTTTTTGTTTGAAATGGCATTGTATAAAATATTTTATAATAAAAAAAAAGTTAATTAACTATGCTAATATATTAAATAATTTTTGGAATGTCACACTTTATATGAAGTTCAGCATTCTCATAGTGAACAAAAGCACACTCATCCCCATTCTCATTCTCAACATATACAGTCCACCTTGATTGACCATTGAAAAAATAAGAATTAGTATCATGACGAATAGAACTGCACCTAGCCCTCCTACCATTACCTATACTATACTCCCTGCCAACCTGCCAAACAAAATCAGAATTTACTCCCTTGCCTCCTCCAGCAACTATAAGCTCTATAACATTTAAAATAGGCTGACGATCTAATGACTCAATCTTATCCATAAAGTGAAGATAATAAAAAAATAAATACCAATAATACTACACTTTTTTTTATGTTTTTTTTATTTTTAACAAATGGACTATTTAGAAGATTACATAGAAATTGAAATTGCAACAGGACACATACCAGGTACAATACTTAAGGATGATTAATTGATAAACAATTAGGACACTTTAAATCATTATCCTGCAAAATTATCCAACAACTCTCGCAAAGCCTAACTCGCTTTAATCGAGAATAAACTCGCAACCTATCCTTAAAAGGTGAAATAACCCTTTCACAACCCCCTCCCATTATACGAAGACGATGACTATCCAAAAATAAACCCTCATCCAAAATAAATTCACAACTAGATAACATCATAATAAAACCCTTTTCTTCCTCCGTAAATAAGAAAACATACCAAAATAAAGCCTAACACCACACAATTCCCGACAAGTACTGACATGAGGAATACCCGAATAACTCATAAACTATGAAATTTAATAAAACTTAAAAAAAAATCACTATCAGATAAACGAGATAAACAAAGATCACAATCACAACCACTAGAAAACTCTAAAATATCAGAAACCTTAACCTTAACAATACCACGATCCAAACAAACTAAACGAAACATAACAACCAAATCAATCACCCAGCTTTCGCTTATTATACCTACGCAAAGATCGCTTCATGTCTGACCAAGAAACAACATAACCCGAAATAAAACCAAAAGACCAAATAAGTAACAAAAATAACCAAAACATATTATCCAATAAATAAATGAAAATAATACGCATAGATAAAATAAAAATATAAAAATAACAAAAACACTATCGCTTAACACATAAAGTTAACTCATATCCTAGAAATTGAGCATACATCTCAATATGACGTAAATTCATAGCCTCTCTGCCCATCTCCTTGGCACAGAGCTTATTAGAGTCAATTCCTAAGTGCTTCGCAACGCTGCGTTGAGTCAATCCCTGAGACAATCGAACCTGCCTTAATATCATCGGTAAAGCCATATACTCCATGACGACTAAGGTACAACTAGTAATCCTAATTAGCCAAAAAAAATTTCAAAAATTTTATGTAAAAGTGAGAGAGTGGGGTTATGTGGTATTTTTGAAATTATTTTTTAGGCAGGGGTTTTCGCAAAACTTTAGCACCCCCACGCGCGCGCATACGGGTGCGCGTGTTCTTATCTTTGTTTTTGGTTGTGTATCATTAACCTACTGTTTATTAATTAGTTAACTTTGTTTTTGTTGCGTCACTAATGTAGTAATACGCTTTGTTTGTTGCTCCTGTAGTTTTTTTAGTTGCAATACTTAAGTGTTGAAATATATTTTTATTTGTGTAGTTGTTTTAATTGTATAATCCTATTTAATTAATTAATTAATCAGATCAATAAAAAAAATTAACCGTTCAAAATATCATTCAATTAACCCAATAAAAAGAAACATTAAAAAAACGTCTTCTTTTGCTTTGTGTTTTGTTTATCTCTTATATATAGAGAAGTATTATTTTTATAATTGTGTCAACCTTTTTTTATCCTTTCTTATTACCTGGTATTAATACTTTGTTTTATTGTTTGTTTCTTTGTCTTTCTTTCTTATTGTTTATATAGTGTTGTCTTATCTTAATTGTGTGAATATTTTAACCCTTTTAACCCGTTTTTTAAGGTTATTAATAAAAAAGATAATTTTATTTTAAAATTAATTTGCTTGATATTCAAACAGTTATAAATTAATATTAAAATATTGGTAACTTTTCTTTGGTATCAATAGTTAATTAATATAGATTTGCATAAACAAAATAAAAAAGCCTTGACAAGTTCAAGCCATTAACAAAAACAAATTAAAATTAAAAGCTATGTTAGTACTCAAAAAAGAAATGAAAGGATGTAAAGTAAGGTTAAAAACTCAAAAGTCTAAACAAAATGATAAACACAAAGAAGAGGGTCGAAGTTTTGGTGCCGTTTGTAGGTTTATAGACAAAGAAATTAAAAACGGTAACTACACAAGTGAAACCTTTAAACCTTTGGCGCTCGAAAGTATCATAAACAAAGGCGCTTATAAAACAATTAAACCACTTTTAAACGAAAAAGAGTTAACGCGCAAATATCACTCTGCATTTACCGTTTGTGGTATTGCTAATAGATTAGACAAAATTGCTTTGGAAATTAAAAAAGCCAATAAAAAAGAAAGAGAAACAAAAAAGCTATATAAAAAAGTAGCTTAAAAAAAATAATAGGGTAAAGGTTTACGCAAGTTCGATTCTTGCACCCTATCTAAAATAAGGTATTTTAGCGCCTAAATTAAGCTAAAAATATAGGTTATGTTTTAACGTTACTTTTTAAGGACAAAAAACATTTAACACAAAATACAAATACTTTTTAAGGTTTGTAGGCTTGTATAAAATTCTTTGACGTATTGTAATTAAAAAAATAAATTATTAACAGTTGTTAAAAATAACCAATTATAACAACTAATAAAATAATTTACTTTTTTAAGTCGGTCGGTGAAATTCCGAACAAATAGCCTAGCTATATAATTTTGTGAAGTGGCAAAATATATAGTATGAAAAAAAGTCTAGCTATTTGCGTATATAGGTGCGAAATCCTATTAAGTGGTATTCAGTTATTACCATAGTTTAAAAAAAACAGTTTAGAAAAAAACTAAAAGAATAGACAAATATAAATAGTTAGCAATCCTAAATAAAATTGCAGTCATATTGTTGTAAGTTTGCAAGTGTCGATAAATAAAAAAACTTTCTTTTTAACCCCTTTTATTATATATAGTATAATTTATATAGTTCGTTCTATAGGGGGGTTCTTTTTTAAAATGTGTGATCCTGCACAAAAACAATTTAAAACCTATTAAGATGGACAAAGAAAAAAAATTACAAGGAATTGAGGGTGCGTTAAAACAACACAAAGCATTTAAAATACTTGGTGTATCTGAAGAAGTACTTGGAAAACTCACAGTAATGGATTCAGTAAAAATTATGCATGACTTAAACGACTTTTTAGAAAAACATAACTTAAAAATAAAATGAAACAGGAAAACCAAAATAAATTAGCCGTATTAATATTCAGTACTCTAATAATGATATTAATATTTAGTAGATTATAACGGCAAAGAATATGAATAGTAGGGGAGTAAGGTACGGGTAAAAGTCCTGCGAAAATAGGTGAAGTATAGAAAAGTATCCAGCCAACTACAATCCTACCCCTATTATTTATATTTATTGTTGTATGT
>TARA_R110002012_G_scaffold107433_6_pt1 | contig 36890 bp, 56 predicted proteins | sample TARA_R110002012 | Tara Oceans TARA_R110002012 (sample SAMEA4396515) | marine metagenome | biome: Westerlies Biome; feature: [DCM] deep chlorophyll maximum layer (ENVO:01000326); material: water (ENVO:00002006), including particulate matter (ENVO:01000060) such as... | depth 40 m
TTTCGTCAATATATTTTTTCAGTTCAACGAACATTCTTCTATCGATTAATCTTTCAGTAAAGTCCTCATTAATTATTCTTAGGCTTCGCTTTCTAGCCTTTTCAATATCATGAGAGAAAATAATATCAAAGTAGTTATCTATCTTTCCTTTAACAAGATTATAAGCATTAGGATCTACTCTAGTATTAGCAGCCGGAATATAATCTCTCTTAATTAATTTTACATCAGTAAACTCCTTACTACCCTTACCTCCTTTATAGAGCATACTACCAAATCCTCTTCTACCTCTTCCAGTAATACGATCTAACTCCTTCTTAGTCTCTTTATTCTTAATAATCTCAACCTCCGAATAAGTATTCTTTCCGGAAATAATAGTCTGCACAGCTACCTTATCTTCAGTAGAGCACTTAACACATTCTTTAGTACCAGGAGCAGCTTTTAATCTAGCTTCCGGAATAATAATATTACAACTTATACAATTCATAACCTTTTTACTTTACCTTAATATACGAAAAATATTTCTATTCTCCTACTTAGGTACTGCTAAGATAGAATACTTCCAGCCAGAATCTGTATTAGAGTTTAATACGTTAATAAATTCCATAGCCTTATTTTCTTCTTCTATAACTAAAATTTCTCCATAACCATCGTTCATAAGAACATTTAATCTTTGACCTGCATTAGTCTGCATTTCTTTTATAATTCTATAACTCATAATAGATGTGGTTTACCTTCAGTTAATCCTGCATTAGTAACTCTAACATATTCTGGATAGAATTGATCTAAGCTATTAGCACCAGCATAAGAACAAGCTGATCTAATTCCGTCTATTAATCCAGATAAAATAAATTTCACTCCTCCTTTGAAAGGTATCGTAGTTGACTCTCCTTCTACATTTCTTTCAGCTTGACCGTTAGCAGTTTTAGTTTCTAGAGAAGCTGATCCTCGATATCGTTTATATAACGATCCATTCTTCTCAATAATTTTACCAGGAGCTTCTTGAGTACCTGCTAATAAAGATCCTAACATCACACAATCAGCTCCTACTGCTAGAGCCTTTGATATATCACCTGAAGTTCTAATCCCACCATCAGCCATAATCGGTACCTCAGCAATGCGAGAGATCTCTTCTAAACACGTGACATTAGGTACTCCAAACCCAGTCTGTACTCGAGTTGTACAAAGAGAACCTCCTCCAATACCAACTCTTAATCCATCTACACCTGCTGCTTGAAGATCAGCTGCTGCTTGAGCTGTAGCAATGTTTCCGGCAATAATATCAACATGCTCAGGTAAATTTTTCTTACACCATTTAACCATATCGATAACATTCTTATGATGACCATGAGCAACATCAATAACTAAAATATCAGCAGCTGCTTCAACTAATGCAACTGCACGCTCTTTATCTTTTTCACTTACTCCAATAGCTCCCATTCCTAAGCTTACTGGGTACATTTGATTAAACATACCCATAATAGAAGCCTGCTCTTCAATAGAATTAAATCTATGTAAGCATCCTACTCCTCCTATCTTAGCCATTGCCATCATCATATCATATCCACAAACAGTATCCATACAAGAGGCTACTAAAGGGATAGGCATAGAATAATTTCTACTAACTTGACAAGTTAAATCTACATCAGTTCTAGATCGTACTACTGAGTAGTTAGGAACTAATTGAATATCGTCGTATGTTAATGCTACTTTCATATTTACTTTATCATAAAATTTAATTCCGGCAAGTCACCACCATTTAGCTCTTTATATTTTTTAATACAAGCTTCTTCTAATTCACGTTGCAAAGATCCTTCTAATTCAAACTCTCCTATCTTATAATCAACTTTAGGAGTTTCAACAAAATAAAAAGCTATTTGATTGTACTTATCTTTGATAGCCTCTCTAATTCGATTGTTAGTTCGATTAGTAATACTTACATACTGTACTCCTAACCTATGTGCTAAAGATCTACTCTCTCCAAACTTTAAAATCTCTCCATCAGGACTCACAAACATATAAACCCCTGGCTTCTTCCAATCCTTTTTATTAAGAGTAAAAGTAGTGGCAACTCCTTGCTTATATTTTTCTGATGTATTAATATAACCAGCTTTCTTAAAGCCAACCATATCACAGAAGTATCTTACTAATGATGTATCTACCATTTCTTAATAATATTTTCTAGTTCCATAGAACCTTGTAGATAAAATACAAATGTATCAGAATCAAATTCAAACCGTACTCCAGAAATATTCTCATCAGGAATATACTTTAGAAATGGAGTAAGATCTTGAGGTAAAGAAACTTCAATCCATAAAGCCATTTGTTCTTTAGTGCATTGAATATCTAAAGACTCATAAGATGGAATAAAATGAACTCCATTCTTCATTGGTACAGGAGTAAACTCCATATTACCTTCCGGGGTTGAAATATTAATATAATTTTTCATATTATCCTATTGCAAAATATTTAATATTTTCCTTACGAGTACGGCCATGCTCAGTCTTTACATAATTCTCACAATGATCATCATAGACCGACTGCAATCGACTTAGAGTCCAAAACTTAATCTCAGTCCTATTACGATCTGCAAAATTCTCTCCATAGCTCCAGTTCTCTACAAAGGCTTTAATGGCTTCCTCTCGATTATCAAATCGTTGAGGCATAACTGTAGTGTATTTTTTCATAACTTATTTCTTTAACTTATATTAAAGATACGAAAAATATCTCAGACGTTCTACTATCTTTGTAACTTTTCTAGCTCGGCTTTTAGCTTTTTTAGTTCTTTAATCTGATCGCTTGTATGGAGATTTCTCATAGTCATTCCTACTTTACACATCATAGAGACTACAATAGATAATCCAATACCTATAGCAAACTCTTTTAAGTTACTAGCTCTATTAGCCACTACTAAAACATAACTACCAGCAGCTACTAAATTAAAGAACATTGCTCCTCCTATAAATAAAAATACTGCTCTAGCATCATGCCGGAAAGACATCATTGTTAAGGTAATGTTTACAGGTAATACTATTAATGCTAAACATAATCCTAATAACATACTATTCATATGGGGTATATTTAAAATATTTTATTGTGAATTCTGAATATGGTCCTTCTTCGTAATTTTTTAAATCAGTTATACCATTATTAAATAACACCTGCATCTTTGTATAACTTAATTGTTCTAGAATATGCTTATCTGTTATCTCTCTAACCTTTTTATCATCATAATAAAAAGTAACTCTATCAGGGAACCATTCTACTTTGTATTTAATGTAATGTTTATTAGGAGCTTTTAAACCTACCCATGGTGATTCACTTTTTGTTTTTTGATGATTACCATCTTCATCATTATAATGAATAGTTGTTTCAGCTTTATATAAAGAGAAAGGGAATAGCTTTGGTTTAAAATAATTACCAAATCGATTTGAATATCCCTCCATAACATCTATCTCTGGTGGCCATCTATCATAACCATACATCCAGAAAGCAGGCCATAAATACTCACCTGTAGGTAACTTCATCTCAGCTTCAAAAGTACCGTAACCAAACTTCTTTTTAGAATGAACCAATCCACAGCCCACTAAAGATTGAATATCAAGTTCAGGAAAGTATTTAGGATTCCATTGAGTCTTTAATACTAAATTATTATCTCTTACCTCTACTGCTGTATCATCATACCACCATAAAGGTTTGTCCGGATGGATTCTAGCACTTTTTTGTTCGGTTGGGTACCAATAATAATCTGACCATTTAAATGCTTTTTCCTTTTTATGTTGTTTCATTTCCAAAAAATTTGAATTAAAAGAATAATAAAAGCAAGTGCTAAACATACAGCATGCTTAGCTGTTAAAGATTGTCCTCCTATCTTCCAAGTAAGGAAAGAGAATACAACTATCCCTATCGAGAAACCTATTAATCTTATAGGCCACAATTGGAAATTAAATGCTATCCCAACGTATTTTGTAGAATAGATATAGAGTATTGAAATAGGTATTCCTAATAGAGACATATAGAATATGTTCTTACTTACCCATTCGTTATAAAATTGGTAGTTAGTTTGAAACCATGTTCCTACCTGTGCTAAAATAAAAATTAATATTCCTATTAATAAGTAACCTATCTTCATTTATTATGATCTTGCACTAGATGTTGTTGTTTTAACTCCTCTAGTTTTGTATTAAAATAACTTTCCCAAAAAATTGCTTTTTTGTATTTGGTACACATACTCTTACCTTCAATAGTAACTTTTGCAGCTTTAATCTTTAAATGTCTACTATATAATTTAAACCTTAATTTATCTTCTAAACCCTGAACAGTAAAACTAAAATGAATCCTATCATTATTATTTCTATCCACTTTAAAATTAGGAAGATTACATGATAACCAATCTAGTAAACTAGCATTAATATCTTTTAACTTATCATCCATTTTTCAATTTCAACTTATCTAAAGCTTCTTTTACCTTTATACATAGTTCAAACTCTTCTTGTCTTTCTAAATTAGGAAGATTACTTTCAAAGACTGCTTCTAAATCTTCTTTACCCATACTAAATTCAAATACTACTTCCTCTTTCTTTACTGTTGCAAATAAAAAATAAATTCTTTCTTTATCAGTTTCCATATGCTCTAAAGCAGTCTCTATCATAGCTACAACAACTTGTGGATCTTTATTTTGTATCGCATCAGCAAGCTCTTCATAACGATCATATTCTAATTTTAATGGCTCCATCTATAATATTTCTTTTTCAACGTACACACAAGTATCACCTCTAGTAAACTCTTTTTCAATTAATAAAGGAAGGCTTTTGGGTAAGCACCATGCATAAGCTTTATACCCTTTATAATTTTTTTTAATATACTCCCATCTAGTCTCCCATAAATGTCTGAAGATTCCTTGCCTTCTGTATTGTTCATTAACCCAAGCATCAAGCAATTTTATTTTTTTATCATTTTGTATTGAAAGAAAAACATGTCCAATAGTATTACCATCCGCATCTACTGCCAGCCATCCAACCAGAGATTGACCATTGGTTTCTACTTTTACTATTTGGTACTCCACTTTTTCCTACAATCATAATATTATACATATCGTAACTAAATTTAATAAAAATTTAATTAATAAACAACTATTTAGTATCAAAAATTTTAAAGAAGTTATTTGAGACGCTTTTTTCTCTAAGCTTTTGATTACGTTCATCATCTTTTAACATCTTGGTTGCATTCTTTTCTAACTGTTTTGATTTATTTAAATCATACTTAGAAAATAGCTCTTTATGTTTAAGTGTCTTCATTACGGCTTATTAATTTATTAATCTCTTTTTCTTCCTCTCCTTCTAATCCTAACTCTTTCAATCTCTTGTAATGATAAGAATCAAGTTGCCATTTAGGTTCCTTGACCTTAGTTGGTACATAATCCTCTACAGCTTTCAACTGTTGTTGAGATAAAGGATCTCCAACAAATAAGAAATAACAATTATAACACATTAAAGAAACATTCTCTAAAGTATAATTTCTTTTATTACCATCTTTAAAATTTAGAACCAAAGGGGTCTTATAATCAATCACCCTCCTCTCTTCAAAACCACATTGACTACATTTCTCTTCCAGCAACCCTTCTGAGATCATTTTTTGTTTAATCCTTTCAGGTGTAAACGATGAAGGATCTATATTACCATTTACTATATCAAAGATACCTACCTCCGTCCCAGAATTTCTCAATAACTTAGGTATACCTTGCCCGGCTTGATTCTTATGAGCTTCCCATAAATCAATACCCTTATCATTTTTATACAACTTCGCAAACTTCTTATAATGATTAAACGAAACGTGTAAGTATCGTGCCGCAGCGCGATTCGAAGAAGTTTTATCCATTGCATTAAGTATGTCTTGTTTACTTAATGGTTTTGGTTTTGGCATTCTTTACTTATTTTTTATCTCCTTTATAGATGATAATCTCTTGATTAACATCCTCTTTTTCTACATTGGTGTTGATTAACGCTCGGTAAGGGGTTACATCCGAACACTTAACACACGTCCTAGTCCCTGGTAAAGCCTTCAGCCGACGCGGATCTATCTCTACTACACAACCACTACACTTCATTTTTTCTTTTGTTTAATTCTCTTAAAAAGATCTTGAATGGTATCCAAGTCTTTGAATTGATTGGTAAAATCTTTATCTTCATCATCCAAAAACTCAAGCTCTATATCCTTAAGATCTTCATTTTTAGAATATACCCACCACATTATTATCTCAGAATTCTCTCTACCATATAATTGGTCTAATAAAAACTCAATCAAAACGAAAAATTCTTCATCATGATCAAATAAAATAATACCTGTTTGTTGAGCAACTCTGTCGGCTTTACCGACCAATTCTTTCAACTTTTCTATTATCTGAACAAACGTCTTCTCTTCTTCTTTTAATAAAGTAGTCTCAGACAATTCCACACATACTTTATTATCCAACAACCTATTTAACTTCTTAAGTTGGGTTTTGATATCCATTGGAATAAAGTCTTTCATGTTCATAAATAAATATCTTACTTTTAAATAGTTTTAAGATTATTATTAGGATTATGCTTTATAAACTCTCCCCACTTATAATTAGCATAATGATGACCTCTTTGTTCTGATTGTTGTCTTGATAACTCTTTCTCCTTATCGTTAACCGTCAAAGAAACAAAATGATAAAAGGATAGATTGTAGTCTCGAATTAATTTATAACCTGCAAGGTTGCATTTCAAAAAGAAGTCCCAATCCGCAACCATACCTAATTCATACTTATCATCCCATCCACCAACGGTCAAAAAATCTAACCTATTCATATAAATTGGTAATGTTGAACCTGAATCGTCAACCAATTCTTTGGATACCTCTTGTTCGTATTCCCAGTATCTCTCCAGATCAAATTGCTTTGGGTCGCGTCCTAGGTCTTGAATAACAAACTGATGAAACATTGAAGGGGTTGGTTCGATTTGGTTTGGTGCACAAACTCTACCTTTCATCTCTCCTAACTCCTCTAACCTAGTATCCCATTTGTCCGGAAACACATTATCATCATTTACTATCAATACATTCTCATTTGTCGCATTATAAACCCCTAGATTGGTCGCCGTACTTAAGCCTTGGTTCTGTTCTAGGTCAAGTATTGAGATATGATCTTCATATTTATCCAATATATATTTATTAAGATTATAGTATCCATCGGTAATCGCGATTAACTCGTTCTCCTTTTCTTGACCCTCTATAGCTGATCTTAAACATAAATCTAACGCTTCTGGACTCTTATATGTTGGAATAATAACGCTTATCATACCTCTTCCCATTTAATTATTGGTGAAAACATTCCTCCTTCTACGTGAGTGGAGTAGCCTGGCATACAAGATATTAAATTAGAGCCTTGTTCCCAAAGATCTGTAAACTTATCGTGATCCTTAGTCCATTTATCAACTAGGTCGCAATATTTTACATGCGTATCAAAATGCTTTTTTAAAGTAGAAAATTTACACGCATAAGTATTAGTAGTTGATGGAACAGTTCTCCAGTGCACAGATGGAGTAGCTATAATTTTTGATTGTAAAGATTCATACATTGGTAAGAAATATTTATCAGGATGATCATATAAGGTATAATAATCAGCTCCAATATATTCAAACCCTTCAAGTAAAATATCTATCCAACCTTCTCTATGTAAGTAATCATCTTCTAAAAAATAAATAATATCATCCTCTTTATAATCTTGCTCTATAACATAATTTAAAAGATTTAAAAATGATTGAGCATCATTACCTCCTTTTTTACTTACTTTATTTACTTCTTTATTATTTAAAAAATGATCTTCTATCGAACCATTTCCGCTATCATGAAAAGCAGTATATTCTACTCTATCATCTAATGTACTAATTAAACTATCAAATATTTTTTCTCTATCAAACCAATCAGGTCTTGGCTTATTATGGGAGTTAGAAGAAAAGTTACAATGTCTTTGAAATATTCTTATCATTTTATTTTTTTTAATATTGCTATAATTTCATTACCATGTTCATTACTTTTAGCTCTAATATCAAAGACATAAAAATCTGCATATTCTTTTGCTAAATGACTTAATTGTGGTAAATAGTCTTGTGTAATATCTTCACATATAAGTACCCCTCCTGGATTAAGTAAATCGTAGTAGTTATTAAAGAATTTAATTTGACTATCAAACATATGATCACCATCATCTAAAATAATATCAAACTTGTATCCTTCGCTTAAAAGATTATCTGATACTTTTTCATCATAACCATTTATACCTTGCATTAATTCAACTTTATCAGAAAAATTTCTAGTAAGATTATTTTCTTTCAGATATCTAACAAACGATTCATTATCATCGATATCCATTCCTACTACTTTATTAAATTGTGGAGATGAATCCCATACTTCTAATGAATCACCAAATCTTATTCCTATTTCTAAAATATTTAACGGTTTATTTTTTATAAGATAATGAGTATTAATAATATAATCATAAACAACCGCATACTTATGAGTATGATTTTTATCAGATGTTGATTTATTAAATGCTTCTATATAATTAAAGTAATTCATTTTATTTTTTTATTCTTTCTATAATAGTTAATCCACTACAATTAGTAAATCTTTCTTTTAATCTCCAAATATTTTTATTTTCATCAAGAAACTCTTGTATAGCTGGCCATATACCTGTACCTTCTTTACCATCTTCTCCATTCCATTCAAAGTTACTAGTATCATGAAAAACTATATATTTTTTTACTTTATCACTATGTAGTTTTAATTCTTGTTTTAACTGATTATAAACATGCTCTGTATCAATAAATAATAGATCTGTTTCTTCTATATCAACTTTTAAAACATCAGCACAATGAAATTCAAAATGAATATCATAATAATTTGCAATTTTTTTAACTTCATCTACACTTGCACCCCATTCTTCAGGATTAATAATATCATAACTAATTAATTTTTGCGGACAGCATCCTAGCCAAACCCAAGTAGAAACTATCCATCTTACTCCCATTTCTGTAATATGATCACACTCTTGACCATATTTTAAAATAGTAGGAACATGTTCATTAATATCAGATGGTATAGTATATACATTATTAATTATATCAGAAAGAATATTTGGATAAGGGTCTACCTTAATTCTTCGATCTCCGTAACCTGCTCTTTTATTCATTATTCAAATTTATTTCTATAAAAATTTTTAGATGGAATCATTTCACTATTAATTTCGTTTTGAATTTTTTGCCAATATTTTGGTCTTGTAACTTCCCAATCATATAATTTTGTAATATTATTATCGTGGGAATAATTAATATATAAGACTTCTTTTGATTCCGCTACTTTCCATTCTGTTTTAATTGTTGAGCACATTGCTTGGGCTCTCCACATATAATCTGTATCACCAGAAAATCTTGTATTATCAAAATATCCTATTTCATTAAATAATTTTCTACTAATAAATGCTGTTCCTTCTCCAGTGAATATAGAATACTCTCCATCTTTTACAACTGGTTCATTTGTAGTACTATCATATGAGATAGATGTAGATTTAATATAAATTACATCAGGATTATTTTCAAATATATCTATAAAGTGTTGGAATCTTCTTACATCTGATATATCATCTGCATCATGTATAGTAAAGTATTTCCAATCTTTATCTTTAAAATAATGTAACCCTCTATTTCTAGTATAATAACATCCTTTATTTTCTTTGTTTTTAAGAAGAGTTATCTTTTCATGATTTTCATACTCTTTCATTATTTCAAATGAATTATCAGTAGAGTAATCATCAATTAAAATTAAATGAAAATCTTGATATTTTTGTTGTAAAATACTTTCAATAGTATTTCTTATAAACTGTTCTTTATTCCAAACAGGACATATAACTAATAATTTATTATTCATTTATGATTTTATATAACTTAAAACTTTATTTTGTGGTATGTGCATTAAAACATCTATAATACTAACATAGTCATCATAATGATTTCCACTTCTTTCATATTTTAAATATGGACCATAATTTTTCCATTCCAATTTACAACCTATTTTATCAAATTCATTCTCGCTTCCAGTAATATAATTCTTTGCATTTAAACCAGATAGATATGTAGTTGCGTTTAGCTGCTGTAGCAGATATGTTAACCGATCTAATCTTGTATCTTTTAAAATATAGTTTTTAGAGTTTACAAACTTAGTTGTAATACCAGCATATTTACAAATACTTTCTATTAAGGAATGATTAAGTTTAGATAAAGTATCTGATGGATTCTCTACTAAATAAGGATATAATAAATTAAGTATTGCATTCTTATATGGAGCTTTACTATAGTTTTGCTGTATAGATTTAAAATGATTATTTAATATTTTTTTATTATTTATAGGAACTTCCGATATTTTTTTACTATTATATTTTCTATCTACTGGAATAGTTATCCAAAACAAACCATTATTTCCGAATATTCTATTTCTATTTCTCCAATTATTTTTTGTATATTCTACTTCATCATACCAACAAAAAACATCTACATCATTAATGTAATCAAAATAACCTTTCCATGGTAAATAATTAGATTGCCAAACTCCTACTTTCATTATATAAATTTACTAAGAGCTAGTTTTACATTTTTGATTACATATGAACAATCTTCATCAGTCATATTGCAATGAATTGGTAACGTAATTAATTTTTTACTTAATTTATGTGCAACAGGACAAGTTCCGTACTCATCATTATATAATTCATATAATGTATTATCTTTATAATGTACTCCAGGATAAATATTTTTACTATTTAAAAATTCCATTATTTCATTTCTATATGGTACTACTATCTGATATAAATGTCTTGAGGATTTACATAATAAATTATGATTAATTAACTTAATACCTTTTACATTTTTAAGTCCATCATCGTATATTTCTGCTATCTCTCTTCTTCTTTTATTATCTTTGTCTAAATATTTTAATCCTACTAATGCCATAGAAGCCATAATTGAATTACCATGGTATTTATAACCAAGAGTAGGTACATCATAATCCCATTTATATTTACCTTTTGAATTAGTTCTACTAAATGTATCTTTATCTATACCTAACCAACTCATTTTGCGAGCTAATTGATCATAGTCTTTATTTTTAAAACAAATCATACCCGAGTCTGCTGTAGGTAAATTTTTAACTGCTTGAAAGCTAAATACAGTAACATCAGCATCTAATCCTACATGAGTTTCTTCGAAGCATACTCCATCATGGCAATTTACTAATTTGGTACCAGCACAATGAGCAGCATCAAATATAAGTTTTAAATTATATTTTTCACAGAGATCTTTTATTTCCTTATATTTTCCTATATTACCTCCCATACCTACGAACATAATAGCTCTAGTTTTTTTAGTAATTTTTGATTCTATATCAATAGGATCTATACATAAACTTTCATCTATATCTGCAAAGATTGGTTTTAGGTTTTCATACTTAATTGCATGGTTAGTAGAAACAAAAGTAAGAGGAGTAGTTATAATTTCATCTTTATCTTTCCACTGATTAACATACTTAAGAATTTTTACTGCTAAGTGTAATCCAACTGTATTAGAATTTAAAAAATGAGCATTTTTAAATCCAGTATATTCTTTCCATTTACTTTCTATTTCAACTGTCTTAAACCCTATACCTGTCCATCCTTTATCTAGACATTGTTCTATTTCTGACAGTACTTCTTCTTTCCTAAATTTAGGAATAAAAACTTGTATATTTTTCATATTTTATTATAACCAAAATTTATTTTTAAATAATTATCATCAGGATTATCAATTAAATTTCCTGGCATTTTTTCTAAACTGTTCCATACATTATCTCCATGTATTAGTTGTATCCATAATGGTTCATCAGTTTGTATTGGGACTCCACCAGCTTTAGATATTAATTCATGATGTGAATATTCTCTTAATTCTCCTTTAAAGTTAGATAGGTTTGATTTAACCATTACAAATGGTCCGGTAGGAAAAACTGAATATATAAATTTATTAACATTAATATCCCAGTAAAGACCAGTTGCTATTGATGCTATAGAATTATTTTCAGCTATTTGTTTTATAACTTGATTATATCTTGCTTCAATTAAATCATCAGTACCTATTTTAGAGCATATTACTTCTTCACTATTATTTTTTCTATATTTTAAGTATGTTTCTTTAATATTTTTATAAAAGGTAGGAATATCACCACCTAATCCTGTAAAGTGGGTTTGATCCCATATTAAATGTAAATAATTATTTTGTTCTTCTAATTGTAATAGTTTAGTTTTAAATAATTCAGGAGTATTACTATTGCAAAACATTACTAAATGAAAATCAAGATCAGTTTGATTATTTAAAGATGGTATAGTATAATTAGTAAAAAGATTTAATCTATAATTAAGCCAATCAATATCTTGATAAGCATTAGGATATTCTTTAATACCCTGTAGATTGAAATGTGTTGTTAATATATGATTATCCATTCTACTATTTAACCTATCCCTTTCCAAGTTGCTCCATTGGATGTATAATAATGATTGCAAGTTATTTCAGGAGTGTATAAATACTTATCTCCTCTACCTACTGTATCGATAGCCCAATAGCGATCTTCTTTACCAGGCCAGTTTTCTGGCATTGGGTACTTTAAGTAATATTCTTTATTATAAAAACAAAAAGCATTATGTAGAAACTGTCTATTTTCAATTTTAGAAAACATATTATCGCATGACTTATCTTTAAAATGACTCCAAATATATCTTGGAGTTATTTTTTTACCTCTATAAATAGGTATTTGTTTACCAAAAACAGCTTTGTATTCTTTTAAATAATTATTAATCAATGTTAAATTACAATTAGTTATTTGTGAGTGAGCAGATAAGACTAATATTGTATCTCTTGTTGATTTATTAACTCCTAAGTTTAAAGATTTACCTGGTGTGTATTCATTAATATTCTCAATCTTGATATTTGTTCTATCTGAAAATAGATTTACTATTTCTAATGAATCATCAGTAGAATTATTATCTACAATAAGTATTTCAGGCTTATTAAAAAACTCTATACAACTTTGTAAAGCAAATCCTATAAATTCACTTTCATTTCGATTTCTAATTATAATTGATATATTATCCATTAAATCTTCCTGTATAGTTGTTTCTTGAATCTGATTCACATTCTTGAAAATCTAACCCTTTATCTATCAACATTTCATCTCTAAGTTTAATATATGATGTTAGATTAGCAAGATCTTTAGGTAAGATTGCAAACTTATTATCTCTTCCAGGTAGATTATTATCTACTGTAAAATGTTTTTCTATAACTTCAGCTCCAAATTCAATTGCTACTTTAGCTGATTCTACTCCTTGAATATGATCTGAATAACCTATACTAAATCCTAATTCTTTAAATTCTATCATTCTAGGGATATTAGCAATAGAAGGTAAGCATGGATATGATGATACACAATGGAGTAAATATAATTTAGCTTTTTCAAAGAATAATGTGCTATATTTTATTTCACTATACATTGATGTACCAGTAGACATAAATACAACATCAAAATTTTCATCACAATATTTTATTAATTCAATATTACGTGATTCAAAACTTGGTATCTTTACTTCTTTACAGCCTAGCTTAACTAACAGTTCTGCATCTGCTAAACTAAATACAGAGGATAAAAATTTAATACCTATAGTATTACAATAATTAATTAAATCAATATGATCTTGTTCCGATAGTTGAGCTTTTTCATAAATTTGACGTCTACCATCCTCATCCCAGCTTCCTGATTTAAGTCTGTTAACTGACCATGTTTGATATTTTGCATAAGTAGCTCCATTCTCCTGAGCTGATTTAGCCATTTGTTTTGCTAAATCTAAATCACCACAATGATTCCATCCTATTTCAGCTATTATTTTAATCATAAACTATATTGTTTAATTTTTCTTTATTTAAATATTTTTCTAAATTAGATTCAAATACTTGTATTTGTTTATTTAAGCTATCTTTCATTGCATTAGCAATATGTGGAGTTAAAAATACATTATTTAATTTTCTAAACCTATGATTTTTATCTATTGGCTCATTTTTTAAAACATCTAAAAAAGCTCCTCTAATATTTTTATTTTTCAAAGTATCATATAGAGCATCTTCATCTACTGTCTCACCTCTACCTACATTAATAAAATACGAATATTTTTCCATATTACCAAATATTTTATTACTAAAACAATCTTTAGTAGATTCATTTAATGGTAGAGTATTAATAATAAAATTTTTATCTTTTACTAAATTATCTAATTTATTAAAGTTTTTTCTATCAATTACTAATACATTAAACCCTAATACAGTTAGTTTAAATAATATTTCTTTTCCTATATTTCCAAAACCAACCACTAAAACTTTTACTTTATCAAAAGGTAATATATAATCTAAGTTATTATCAAATCTTTGTCTATCGATAGTCATTCTATCTAAACCTCTTAATAACATTAATAAACCTGATATAGCAAATTCAGCTACTCCATTAGAGCTATCTGGTGTATTTGTAATAGTTACTCTTTCCGGAAAATTAAATTTACCATAACCTGTTTTAGATAAATGAATCCATTTTAAATTAGGCATTAATTCAAATTTTTTTGAATTAAATCTATCTCCCCAATATACCTCGCATTCTATATTAGGTTCTGTAGTTACGGTAACGTTATATTTATCTTCAATTTTTTTAATATCTAATAAAGATAAACTAAAATTTTTAGTTCTATTATTTAAATCTGTATAAATAATCATATCTTAAAATTTTCCTCTATTCTTAATTTATACTTTCGTTTAATATCTTCAGTAACTTCAACACCAATACCATAATCCGTCTTTTTTAATTCATCATTTATTTTTAACTCCATCATTGGTATTTCTAAATAACTAACTTGTTTAGATTTTGCTACATGATAGTTAGAATTAATAGCTATTTTACTTCCCCATACATGCAGTGCTGTATTTTCAGGTTTAAATAAATCTATTACTTTTATAACATCTTTTATACCGCCACTATTAGTTACATCAGGTTGTATTATATCAACAGCTTTAGTATGATAGTAATCTTCAAAATTCCATAATTGATTTAATGCTTCTCCTCCTGCTATACTTATTTTAGTATCTTTATTTAACTCTTGATACAGTCTTATTTTTTCTGGTCTAAAAGGCTCTTCTAACCATTTAACATTAAATTGTAATAGATCTTTAGACCACTTTAAAGCTTGATCATAATTCCAGGTAATAGGATTAGTTCCCATAATAGCATCAACCATTAAATTATTATCTCCTAAATACTTACGAGCGGTTTCTAAACGTTTTAAATCTTCCGATATAGATTGAACTCCTATTCTCATTTTATATGAAGTATATCCTAAATCTAATATTTGTTTAACATCCTCTTCTATTTCTTTTGGAGTAAATTTAGCTGAACCGTTACTAGCATATAGTCTAGGTTCTATATCTTCTCCTCCTAAATATTCCCATAAAGGTTTTTTAGCTGCTTTGCTAAGGGCATCGTAAATAGCAATTTCAACTCCACTGTAGATACTTTTTACTAATCCTCCCTTACCTATATATGGTATATTATCTATTATATTAGTACTCTGAACTGGTTGACCGATTAAATACCTTTCTAAGAGCTTTACTGAATGTTCTATTAGCTCAGCGCAATAAACACCAGCATATGTCTCACCATATCCTATTATACCGGAATCAGTATGGACTTCTATCACACCTATATTCTTAGCATTACTATTATATCCATAATAAACAAAATCACTTTTTAAAGGTGATGTAAGACCATATCCTATTACTTTAGTTATTTTCATTTAATAATTGTTTTGCTACTAATAAGTCGATTGGTTCATCTATATTTATAGTTCTACTTTCATCCATTATATAAGGTATAATACTATCATTATCTAATCTCATTTTTTTATTAGTAATTTGTTCGTATGTCATACCATAAATCGATCCGTTCCTTATATATGCTATGGGGGTTAAATCTTGTCTTCTATAACCAGACTTATCCGGATTCTCATCCTTATCAAAACCAACTAATTTACCTTCTTTAATATATTTTAATCTTTTAGGATGATAATCATACACTCTACAAACTGATACTACTGAGGATGGATTATTTTTATCTAATAGTTCGATTACTTTATCTATATCAAAAGCTTTTTTTAATGGATTAGTACACATTATTTCTATTACGTAATCATATCTTTTTAATTTTGATAATACATCTAATAATCCTTCAGCGGTAGTTTGTGTATCAGAAACTTTTTCTCTGTCTATTACTTTTATATTATTATCTAAGCAAATATTTTTTATATCTAGATCGTCAGTACCTACCACATAGTCATCTATATATTTACTTTTTACAACTTCATCATTAGTATATAGCAATAATGGTTTACCATTAATTAAGGTAATGTTCTTTTTTAGTATCCCTTTAGAACCTCCACGAGCTAATGTTATACCTAATACACTTTTATTATTTATCATATTCAAAAGTTTTCAAAGGTCCATTATTAACATTATTATTATAAAAATCATTTATTAAAGTACCTTGATAATGTTCTTTTACCTGTTCATATGTTTGATTATTATCATATTCAAATCCCCATCTTTTATTCCATACTTGATGATGACCCCACTTACCATAAAAATGTTCTCTAATCTCAGTTTCTTGTTTTGTTTTTGCTAAAGGTGATTTAACTGGCATATTAAAATCTTTTTTAACTATCTGTTCATGAGATAAATTTAAAAAAGGAATACAAACATTATGAATATTTTTATATAAAAACTGATATGCTATATCATCCCATGCATGAAAAAATTGATAGTCACCAGTTGGTTTTATGTGTTTTTTATATTGATTTATATTAACAGCAGCACTCATCCATGATACTGATTCTACTGAATGTATTTTTTCGTAACCGTTTGAAAGGGATTGATTTATATTATATCTTACCCACATATCTTGATTAGGTTGTTGTAATGGTGATCGTGATAACATTTGGTAAACACCATCATGATATACATTAAATCCTACAACTCCAAATTCATTAAAATTATTTTTTTCTAATAAATTATTAAACTTTTCAAAAAAGTTTTCTTCTACAGGGAAACAATCATGTTGAAACCATAGAATCCATTCCAAGTTATTATTTTTAAAGATAGAACAAGCTGAGGTAATATTATTTTGCATACCTCTTTCTTCTCTATCCATATATGTGATATTATGTTTTTCACATATCATTCTACCTTTATCTTTATTTTCAATAGTTGAATCTTCATCTATATTTAGAATAAAAATATTATCAGTATTTACCTTTGTTAACCAATAATCTAAAAGATCATAATTATTCCTGCTTGTAAATAAAATTCCTAACTTCATAAACTATATTTTTTTAACCAATAATCAATCATCTCATCTAACATATCTTGAAAACTATATTCATGATTCCATTTTAAAACTTTTTTAGCTTTAGAACAATCTCCTTTAAGATGCTCTAATTCTTCTGATCTATAATATTTTTTATCTATCTTAATAAACTTCCTCCAGTCAAGATCTAATTTATTAAAAACATATTCTACTAAATCTTGTACAGTATGAGAAATTCCTGTACTACATACAAAATCCTCTGCTTTATCATGTTGCAAAATTAACCACATTGCATAAACATAATCTTTAGCATGACCCCAATCTCTACTTGCGTTTAGGTTACCTAACTTTAATTCATTTGATAATCCTAATTTAATTTTAACTGCCTCCTTTACTACTTTATTAGTAACAAAATTAGTACCTCTTCTCGGAGATTCATGATTAAATAATATTCCATTAGATATAAATAAGTTATATGCATTACGATAGTTTCGACAAATATTATATGCGAATACTTTTGCACAGCCATAAGGTGAAACTGGACTCATTGGAGTAGTTTCTCTTTGATATCCATCTCCATCTATATTATTACCAAACATTTCCGAGGAAGAAGCTTGATATAATTTTGCTTCTGGACAAGTTAATCTTATAGCTTCTAATAATTTTAAGGTACCTGTAGCAACTGCTTCGGTAGTATAAATTGGTTGATCAAATGATATACGTACATGTGATTGTGCAGCTAAATTATATATTTCATTAGGGTTACAAATCTGTAATACTCTTACAAGAGATGACATATCTGTCATATCTGCATATTCAAACTTTAGTTTATTAAATATATTGTCAGGTATACGAGCAGTTTGATTCTCCGCTATAGAATTTCGTTTAAGGATACCCCATACTTCATATCCTTTTTCTAATAATAATTCCGCAAGATAAGATCCATCTTGTCCGTTTATACCTGTGATTAATGCTCTTTTCATATTGAATTTATAATATCAATTATTTTATCTATTTCCTGTAAAGTAAGATCTTGATGGTTGGGAATATAAAACCCTTTTGATTCTATTATATTACAGTTATTTAGTTCTCTATAATATTCTTTACTCATAGGTTTATTACTCATATTACCTGCTATTAAAGGTCTTACCTCTATATTATTTTCTATTAATTTTTCTACTATTATATTTCTATTTTCGCTTACTACTGGTATAGCAAAACTTGATATAAAATTTTCTTTATCTATAGTTAGATTAAGATTATTATTTAATTTTTCAATATAGTATTTAAAGTTTTTATTTCTTATCTTACTATATTTTTCTAGCTTATCAATAGCTCTTAAACCTAAAAAAGCTTGCAAATCTGTAGATCTTAAATTAAATCCAGGTACATAGAAATTATATAAAGAATCGAAATCAGTTGTGTGATGCTTAGTTCTTAATTCTTTTTGTTTCCATTCGGGAAGATCCCTATCCCATCCGTGACTTCTCATCATTAATAGCATATGATACAACTCTTCATCATTTGTATTAATAAACCCACCTTCGATAGTTGATAAGTGGTGTCCAAAATACATTGAGAAAAAAGATGCTATGCCAAACGTTCCTAAGTATTGTTCTTTATATTTTGAACCCATACTCTCACAAACATCCTCTAAAAGTAATACATTATACTTCTTACACAATTTAATTATTTTATCCATATTAGGAACTAATCCTAATGGTGATACTAAAATTATTGAGGATGGATTTTCTCTTGCAAATAAAATCTCTAAATCAGCTAAACTACATGATAAATCATTTAAGTTACAATCACAAAATATTGGCTCTAATCCAAGTAACATTGGTGAACTTACATCAGTTGCCCAACTTAATCCTGGTACTACTATTTTATTATTTTTTAGTCTCCCTAGTTGGTTTAGTGCTGCTAATGTTAATAGTATAGCTGAAGATCCTGAGTTTACAAATACAGAATAATTTGTACCTAAATAATTAGACCATTTTATCTCTAATTCTTTAGTTAGATCTCCCTTAGTTAATCTTGGAATAGGATCCTGATCTAACCATTCAATTAAAGATTTAATATCATTTTTATCAATAGTATCACTAACTAATTTTATCATAAACCTTTTTAATACCTTCTTTAAAACTTGTAAATTTAAAATTAGGAAATATATTCATTAATTTTTCATTACAAACATCTTTTCTTAATTGACCATTAAGATGTGGATAAATATAATGAATTTTATATTCCTTTCCAACTTCTTGTAAAGCAATATTAGCCATCTCATCTATTGATAAATTTTCAGTATTACTTACATTAAATGACTCTGTAATATCATTATCTATTATAAGTTTTATTATTTTAGCTAAATCTTCAGCATATATAAATTGTCGTAGTGGTGAACCATCTCCGAATAATTCTATAATATTATTTTTACTATTTTTAATTTTTTTAAGTAATGCTGTTACAAAATGCATTTTACTATCATTATCAAAATTATCATACTCACTATATAAATTTGTAGGAATTATATAATTATACTCAGTACCAAACTGTTTATTATATGCATCAATTTGTACTGCTAAGCATCTTTTAGCATAACCATATGAAAAGTTACTTGGTGTAGGAGGACCTAAGTGTAGTATTTCTTCTTTCATTGGATAATTATTTACTTTATCCGGATAAATACAAGTACTTAATATTCCTAAAAATCTTTTTACTTTATATTTTTTACTTACTTTAACTATATTAGTATTCATAAGTATATTATCATCAAAATAATCTCCTGGATTATTTATATTATCTTTTATTCCTCCTACTTTCGCTGCTAAATGTACAACTCGATTAAATTTATTATATTTAAATAATAAATCTACTTCATTTATATTTCTTAAATCTATCTCACTGCCAAGATAATATGCATTAGGAAGTATATTCTGTAAATGCTTACCAACCATTCCGGTACCTCCTGTTATTAAAATATTATTATCCATTTATTATTTGATCTATATAATTTACATAATATTCAGTACTGTTAAAATTTATCCCTCCTAAAACTGTTTTCTTAATAAATTCGTTATCCGGTTTCAAATTAAGAGTTTCTAATATTTTATCATAACTAAGATCTATTAAAGCATTACAATCTTTATATATACATCCATCTTGATCTCCATATCCATAATTATTAAACATTACAGTAGGTATTCCTAATTGCAAAGGTTTAAGCATCATAGTTGAAGGATGACCTAATACTATTTCACTTTCAGCTATTAATAAATTATCGTCTTCTACATCAATGACAATTTTATATTCAATATTTGAATTAATTATATTCTTAATGTAATTTATATCTTCAGTATAATTATTTTCTTCTCTACTTTTAATTTTAATTATTACTGGTTTATTGTATTTTTGTTGGAGTTTATCTAATTGTAGATTATCAAAAAAGTCTTTATCCATTGGTAAAAAGTGAAATCCCCATGGATCAGTATAAGTTGATTTATTACCTAAAAAATTAGTTATTAGTAATATATGCTTTTTTTCTCTATTTTTATATTCTTTTAATTTATCGTTAGATGGAATACCACCAGGTATTAAATGAGGTTGTACTAATTCTTTTTCTCCAAACACAAAACAGCCATCAAAACATTTACCTACATTATTAACTGGATAATTAAATCTATTATTACCATGGCTATTACCTATCATTAAACATTTTCTATTTTGATATATTAAACCTAGTCCAGATTGTATTCTACAATCATCAGCTATAATTAAATTATATTTATCAAAAGAAATTTCTTCAATTTCCTTATAACTATTTTGAAAATGTATTGAATATAACTCCTCAAACTTAGCTCTCATATCAATATCACCTCCCCATTTACCTGTATCAGGATGCATATGATATGTTTTAAATAGATCTAAATTATATTTAGTACTTAAATGTGAAATTATTGGATATATTCTTTCCCCTGCTCGGTATTGAGTAGTAACAAATAATATATTTTTTTTATTACTCACTGATTATATTATTTACATAATCGTCTAAATTTCTAAATGGGCTATATCCTAATATAGTAGTTGCTTTAGAATAGTCTGCTAGAGTTGTTTGAGCTTCTCCTGGACGATTAGGAATATATGTTTTTGTAGTTTTATACATATCAGCAACTTCATTTATAGAATAATTTTTTCCTCTACCTAGTTCAAAAAATTCTGCTCTTAACTCTGGATGTTTCATACAGCTTATTAATGCATCACAAATATCAAGAACGTGAGTAAAGTCTCTACGCTTTTCACCAGTACCTGTTACTGTTAGCGGCTTACCCTCTTTAAATTGCTCGTTAAATATTTGTATAACTGTTGAGTAAGCAGAGTTACCTGGAATCATATGATCACCATAAACATTATAAAATCTAGTTATTATAGTTGGAACATCATAGACATTAGAATATAACTTACAGAGTTCTTCTCCTACCCATTTAGAAAATGTATATGGATTTTTATGCACTCCTCCGTGTGTTGAGCTACTTCCTGCATATATTACAGGAGTTTTATTTTCTCTTGCATATTCTAAAACTCTTTGAGTACCAAGCATATTTGAATCAAATGTTGGTATAGGAAATTTAAAAGATGGTTGGATGCGAGCTAAAGCTGCTAAATGATATATTACATCAGGTTTAATATTATTTATTATCACTGTAGCTTCCTCAGTATGAATATCAGCTTCTTGATATTTAACACCATCTATTTCGTTTTCTTTATATCCAGTAGAATAATTATCTATAGAATATAATTCTACATTTGGTTGTTGTTTTTTTAAGGACGTTAGTAAATTAGTTCCAACAAATCCTGCTCCTCCTGTTACTAATATTTTCATAATTTATTATAAAATTCGTTTTGTCTCTCTTGCTTACTAATAGTCTTAGGATGAAGTAAGCAAAACATATTATCTGTAGGTAATAATGTTTCTATCTTATATCCTTTTACTACTTCGTGCACTTTATTCTCCCATTTAATATACGAAATATTTTTCAATATTCGTGACTGATAATCAGGAAAGTTTACTCTTTTTTCATTATCTACTCTCCATCCCCACATTTTTATATGTTCTTCTGTTAAACCTTCTACAGTATTAATTCTTGGTACCCAATATAAATCTACTTCCGGATTAGATTCTAAAATATCAGGAAGATGTTCTATAAATGTTGAATGGAGGTACTCATCAGCATCGATTTGAAAAATATAGTCTCCTATACAATTATCTTTTAAATTATTTTTGAATGTTGCAAAATCTTTATTCAAAGGAAATTCTATAACTTCTATTATATCATCATAGTTATTTAAGACATTATATACTTCAGAAGTTGTATTATCTTTATCACATTGAACTATTATCTGATCTTCTTTTCGTATAGTATTTAATAATACTAATAAAAGTCTATCTAATTCATTATGCTCATTACAAACCGTAATAGCATAACTAATCTTCATTATTTTGTTTTTCAAAAATACCTATATAATCTAATGCTTCGATAAAATCGTTTTTATCAAATGATTGTAATGTTTTAGTATCAGATGCATATTTGTAATATCCACCTTTTGGATTTTTAAACATTTCTTTTTCGTGTTCTTCTATTATACGATGTTTCATAGCTGACCATTTCCAATCCTCCGTTGTAGTACCTTTTACAAAAACTGATCCTTTACCTTGTACATCCAAATAGGATGGCATCCATTTTAATCCCTCTGTATCTTCAAATATTAAATCTTTATATAATTCAGGTAATGTTTTTAATTGTTCTTCGTAAAATTCTTCTCCTATTTTCATAAGAGAATTGCTTTGAAATCCACAACCATAACACATATAGTTAGTTACTTCCATACTAACTCGATTTTTATAACATGCATCACTTTTACGCTCACATGGACAAATAGTTAAATTATCAGTCATTATTTACTTTTTTCTAATTTTGGAAATGATTCTTTTTTATTATCTGTATTAGGTTTCTCTAATTTAGGTAATTGTAATTTAGGTAAAGTAGAATTTATTTTTTTATCTAGTTTTGGTAACTTTAATTTAGGTAAATTTAATTGTACTTGCTTAGGAAATTCCGGAATATATTTATCTAAAATTTCATCTAATTTACTTTGCATATTATCTAAAGAAAAGTTTTTAATGTTTTTAGTACCTTGTTTTTTACCTCTAATTAAATACTCTTTATAATTATTAAATACTACCATCATAGCTCCTGCAAATGATTGTAAATCAACATTAAACCATTTACTATCTTTAATAATCCATTCATTAGCTGCTCCTCCATCTACATCTTTTAATTCCCCTGCTAATAGTATTGATAAATCTTTATCTAAGAAATCTACATGTCCAGACCAACCTGAAGCTATAACTGGTTTTTTAGTTGCGGTAAATTCTAATAATGGTCTTCCAAATCCTTCTCCTTTAGTTAAAGATACCATTGCTTTAATCTTTTTATGATTATATAAGCAACTCATTTCTTCATTAGTTAAATCTCCGTGAACTATATAAATATTAGGTAATCTATTAGCTTTAACACCTTTTTTAATTTGATCTATTTTCTTTAATAAATTATTTCTATCTAGTATAGATGAATTACCATGACATGTTTTTAATACTAATGCAGGTGCATTTTTATTATTTTTAAATAATTCTAAAAAGCCTTTTACTAATAATCCTACATTTTTTCTATCTTCTCCAATATTGCCTTGCATCCAATGACCAACGAATAGAAAACAAAAATCTTCTTTAACTTTATTAAGATTAAATTTTGATTTTTTTATTTTGTATACTTCAGTATCAATTCCTTCAAAAAGAACTTCCATAGGTACTTCTGGTTTAACTACACCCACTACACTATTAGAACGGTTATCTACTTTTTCATAAGTACTATTATTAAACGAATTAATAGTATGATTTGAAGATCCTATAATTAAATCCATTCTATTAAGACCTTCAATCCATTCAGAACGAGCTGCTGTAGTTTCAATACCAGCTGTTAATCCTATATTAAATTTTCCTATCTTTTTAAATTCAGATGGAATAGTATGTTGAATCCAGATATCAGGTTGACGATCAAGCTTTTCAATATAATATTCTTTTAAATATGTCCATTCTTCATTATCATCTAGAAAAAATTCAGGTGTAGCTCCCCACCGTTGAGGAATAATTTTTACATCATATTTATCTAAATTTATAAGAGCTTTAACAAAATCTCTTCCTCTTGCTCCATAACCAGAGTAAGTATCAACTGGTGAAGATATAACTAAATATGGTTTACTCATTTTAATATATTAATTTATGTTTTAAACGTTGAGGTTCAAATTCATTAGAATTATAAACTTCATAATTACTTCTAGGTTCAAATTTATCTAATGTTTTATCTATTGCTTGTATAATTCTTTTAGACATAATACTAGCAGTAAAACCTATTTTTTTAGATTTAGCCCATTCTCTTCCTTTCAATCCTTTTTCTTTTAATTTATTACGATCATTATAGGCAGTTTCTATAGCTGTAACTGCATCTCTAATATCGATTCTATCATCAAAAATATAAGGAGTTTTAGGAGAACCTTGCAATGATATAGATGTAGGATATACAGGGTAGCACCACTCTCCATGCTCTTTTAATGTACCGTAATGATTAGAAGGTAGATCCTTTGTAGGCGTAAACCAGTTACTATTTTTATCTATAAAGCCCATTTGATCTTGCATACCTCCCGTTACTGTTGCAATAAAAGGAGTACCACTCATTAAGGCTTCAGTTAAAGCTAGGCCCCATCCTTCATTAGAAGATAACTGAATTTGTACATCAGCCATATTGTATAACCAATGCATTTGTAAAGTACCTAATCTTTGATTTGTAAACTTAATAGCATTATCATATTTACCACCAAATAAATATTCAGATAAAGCAACTAAGTCTGTACCATGCTCAGAAACTAATTCAGTATGAACTATAAAAGTACATTTATCAGCATCTTTTTTATCTAACTTATCTAAGAATATTCTAAATGCTGTCATAGCATCTGGTAGTTGCTTTCTTCTCATATTACGAGAATTAAAAAGCATAGTAAAATCATAATTTTTATCTAATAAAGTATTTTTAAATTTTAAATAATCTTTATAATCTCCATCAGAATTATTTTTAGGATAAAAAACTTCATCATTTATACCATGTGGAATATATTCTATAATTTTATCTTTTGCCTTACTCCCTAATACAGTTTCATTTATTAATTTTGTTTGCTTAGATATTGCTAATAATGCATCACATGATTCATAAAAAGCTTCATTATATTGAGGTGCAGGTAAATCATCCCATATGTTAAGATAAATAATAGGCATATCTTTCCTTAACTCTCTTTCCATATGAAATAACCATTCAAAATATCTAGGATCCGTAATAATCATTAATCCATCTGGTTGTTCGATATCGATTATCTGTCTAAGTAATTGAGGATCTCCATAACCATCAACAGGATATATCATACAGTAGATATCTTTAATTCCTAATTCTTTTTCAAATGCATTACTGATATCTAATCTCTTACCTTTATCCGGATGCTTTATTGATCCTGCAATACAAGCCCAATTATAATGTTCACTGGTTTGCATGACCATATCTTTTGCTACGTTTGCTACTCCTGAATTAGATCTAATATCGTCGCAGATCAGTAAAATTTTTTTTCTTTCTGATCTTGATTTATAACTTACTGTTTTCATTAAAATTAAATATTATGATTGTGTACTTGCTTTCTAAACTCTTCATCATTTAAATAAAGATGAATAGTCCTTTCAGCTAATTTTTGAAAAGTAAATTTTCTTCTTACACATTCTACTTTAAAATCCTCAAATAATTGAGGATCAATCCTTACGGTTGTTAAAACTCTATCTCTGTTTGTACTCATGACTTTTAATATATTTACATATAAATATCACTTAAATTTTCTTATGAGATTCCCCATTCACATAAATCTTTATTTCCAGAAAACGGACAAAATTTACAACCAAATGCTGTAGGGTTAGCTCTATGTATTCTATTTTTATGACCTTCTTTATCGAAGCATTCTTCTAAGAATTCTTTTAATAATTTATTTGATCGATTAAGAGATACTTTTCCATCTGCAGGTTCGAATCTTTGAATAGACTTTTCAAGAAACTCTCCTTCTTCGTATATTTTTCTTTTTAAGATAAGATATTCTACTTTAATACTTTCTAATGGTATATCATATGTTGTAGATAGAAATTTTTTATATAAAAGAAGCTGAGATTTAGCTATATTATCTTTCTTTTTATTTTTATTCCAGCCTCTAGTAGAAGTTTTTAAATCTATAATCTTAAATGTTTCATCCCATTCATCATAAATAAGAACATCAATATAACCTTTAAAAATTAAATTAGGATTATTAATATATTTTCTCATTGAAACGTTAATAGGAACTTCACATCCTACTAAATGAACTCCTTTCTTACCAAAATAATCTTTACGTTTCTTAATTAAGAAGTTTAATATTTTTATACCATCATTATAAAATTCAGTTAGGTCTCCTGGAGATGAGAAATGTTTATTTTTGTTTTTTTTCAGAGCTGTCATATACTCTGTTTTCATCTTCTCTTTAAGCATATCTTCTAATGGTAATTCATTGGCAGACTTAATGCTAACACTGTACATTTGATCTAACCATTCTTGTACTACCTCATGCATAGCAGTACCAAAGACAAAATGTATACTTGGTTCATACTTTTTATGACCATCTTTATACATCAAAGACCACTTACGAGGACATTGATGAAACATAGATAATTGAGAGTATGAAATATTTTTTTGATAAGAATAATCTATCTTAATATCTTCAGTCTCTCGAATTTCCTTAACTATCTTTGGTACTTTCTTTGCCATTATTTTGTAAAAATCTCTCTAACTAACTGACCTAGTTTAACATTAGTTGGATTTGTTTTAATCAATTCCTGAATTGTGCTATGATTATTAATTTCTTTTTTTAAGTATTGAGTTAGATCTAGAGCCTCTTCATATGCATGCTGTAACATATCCTGATAATTATTATCATCTAAATAATGACCATATTTCTTTAATCCTCTTTCGTTACGTTCTTGAAGATCTTGATAAATTTCTTCTGTTATTTTACTTCCCATGAATTAATTTATTTATTGTATAATCTTCTTTAATTAAATTTAAATTCTTTTTTAATTTACGATTTAATCGCCACGCTTTCCAACTACTATTCTGTTTATTTTCAGCTAAAGTGTGTAATTGATCAGTTATTTCAGTTATTTGTTTATAAGGATTATTTTTCATTTTTAATCATTTCACTTGAGTTATAAATTTTTTCTCCGAGTCCATCGATAATTTTAATACCTAAATTATCACAAACTTTTTTTTCTGGAATATTATCTGCAAATTTATCTCCTCCTTTGGTAAAAATAACATCGCAATAAGGAAAATTTAATTTTGCTATTTTATATAATCCTTTTAAAGTCTTACATACAGTAGCATCTTCATCTTCCGCTATGTAAGCATTATCAACCCATCGTATAGATTTAACTACTGTTTTCCTAAACTCTTCAGATTGAAATGATGGAACTCCTCTTTTTAATAGAGCTTGTTTATCATTATTAATAATAACCCATAGTACATCACAATATAGTTTAGATAATTTTAAACATTCTATATGTCCTGGATGTATTGGATTTGCATACATTGAAGTAATTCCTAACGTCATACTTTGATTAATTTTTTTATTTCCTTATCTTCTTTACCCAAACTTTGTAATATTTCTACTACATACTCTTTATCTAAAAAACTTAATGTTTGTTTAGCTTCTCTTTCACTAAACTTAAAATAATTAGTTAAAGCATTTATTAAATCATTATCAGGTTGTTTAATTTTTGATTTAATATATTTAAAAAACATTTTCTTTCTAGGAAGAATATTCTTATAACAGAGGTAGACAGCTTTCTTATTAAGAGGATTAAGAAGTTGAAGCTCATTTACCAGGCTTGAATAGGGACCATACATACTTATAAATCGATGTATCATATAGGAATTAAACTTATCCCAATCTTGATCAGAAAACTGATCTACCTCTGTTTTATAATAACTGATATGATTTAACCAGTCAAAAATATTATTTATTTTATTCTTTTTCAATTACAAAATCTTTATATTCTTCTTTTAAAGCTTCTGGAATACTATCAGCTAAAATCATTCCAGAGCTTGGTTCATAAAAAACTGGAATTGGTAGAATAGCATCATCCGTTGTATTAGCTACAAATTTTGAAACTTTTCTAAGAATAAATCCTTGAGCAAATATATTCGCTCCATTAGATTCTGATTCAGATTTTACTGCTGTAGTTGCACTTAGATCAATATCTAACTGCGGTTGGGGGGTTTGTACATCATTCATAATACTTGTTTTTGATTTAATATATTAATAATTTCCGATAATAACGCCATAACGTTAATTTCTTTATCTATTCTAAAATTTGCTTTATAACTATATTCATTAATAAGAATAACTATTTCATGTTCCTTTCCAGGTGCATATTCAGAACTTTGATCATATAACTTTTTAAATAACTCTTCGAAATCTTTTACACCTGAATCAGCTATTATCTGTCGCAGCTCTCTCCAGTTACGTTTACTTTTAAGATTATCGATTATTTGTTTATGGTATGCAGATGATACTACAGTTGACTTAGTTAAATCAAGTTTACCTTTCTTAGAAAACATCTGAATAGTATTCAGCATTTTTCTTAAGTCTGGATAGTATGTATTAACTACATCCTTTAACGATTCTTTTTCGTATTCGATCTTCTCTTCATCTAAGATAGAAACTAAATGTAATGCAATATCTTTCTTAGAAGGAGGAATAATATTTACTACTTGACATCTTGATTGTATAGGATCAATAATCTTCTCTACATAGTTACAAGTTAAAATAAATCTTGTATTACGAGAATATTGCTCCATTACATTTCTTAATGCAGCTTGAGACTGAATAGTAAGGTAATCAGCCTCATCTAAAATAACTACTTTAAGAGGTTTAAAAGACATAGTAGAAGCAAACCCTACTACTTTTTCTCTAATAGTATCAATACCTCTTTCATCAGAAGCATTAATGTAAATATAATCACATTCGATTTTATTTACTATCAATTTAGCAGCTGATGTCTTTCCTGTTCCGGCAGGTCCGTAAAGTAACAAGTTCTGAATATCGTTCTCTGCAATATACAGAGATACGATATCCTTGAACTCTTGGTTACCAACATAACTATCTACAGATTGTGGTCTGTATTTTTCTACAAATAAACTATGATCTTGCATTACTAATCATTTTCATAAATTGAATACCTCTTTGGTGGAGGTGCAGGAGCTTCTTCAAAACCTACTTTAAATATTTTACCTTCTCTAGGAGAGAAATAAAAGTCACCTGTATAGTTAGTTTTAAGATAATACGCTTCTAAAGCATCCATTAGAGTAGCTTGAATGTTATCAGAGGAATCTCCTACTAAATTCCATCTATCTCCAGGAGGGACTCTATTAGCTATAACTGTTTTAACTATTTGATCCATACCTTAATTTAAAACATTTGAGGCATAATTCCAACTTCTTCCCCATCTTTTTCTACTTCTTCTACAGAAATAGTTCCTTCTGTTAATAAAATAGTACCCGCAATAGATGCTGCATTTAGTAAAGCATTTTTAGTTACTTTAAAAGGATCAATAATACCATACTCTTTCATATCTCCAATTTTATCAGTTTTTAAGTTATACCCATCCCAAAAGTTAGAACATGATAATGAATTAGCGATTTCATCAATATTTTTTGTTGTTATTCCAGCATTAGATAAGATATTTTCAAAAGGTTGTGAAATAGCTTCTTTAACGAAAGTTTCTCCTAAATTAAAATCTTTAGTTACTTCTTCAGAAAGTTCAAAGTTTTCAGATACATAATATAATGCTCTTCCGCCTCCTGGTAAAATACCATCTTCGATTGCACATTTAGTAGCAAATAGAGCATCTTCTACTCGATCCTTTCTTTCTTTCATTTCAGTTTCTGTCATACCACCAACATGAATAATTGATACTCCTCCAGTCATTTTAGCTAAACGATCTTGTAAAGCTTGTGTTTCGAATGGTGTAGAGGATTGATCAATTTGAGATTGAAGAGATTCTACGTGTGTTTTAATAATATCATCATTACCATGACCATCTATAATAGTTGTTTTATCTTTAGTAATTTTAGCTGATCTGCAGGAGCCCATCCATGACCAATCAAATTTATCTAATTTCATTCCTTTAGCAATAGAAAATACTTCTCCTCCAGTTAGCTTAGCAATATCATCTAATACTAATTTTTTACGGTCTCCAAACTCTGGTGATTTAACAGCACATACTTTTAGGGAACCTCTCATTTTATTAACTATCAAAGTTGCTAATGCTTCTCCTTCAATATCATCACAAATAATTAGTAATGATTTATTATTAGATGAAGCGTGATTTAGAATAGGAAGTAGCTCTTTTACGTTCCGGAAAGTATGATCAGCAATAAGTACAGCTACATCATTCATATTACATGTCATAGTATCATTATGAGTTACAAAGTAATGTGATTTATATCCCCGATCAAATTGCATACCCTCTACAACTTCTAAATATGTTTCTCCAGTTTTACTTTCTTCTATATGAACCACACCATTTGATCCAGCTGAATCTAATCCTTCATATACTAAGTTACCAATCTCTTCATCATTATTACCTGATATAGTTGCTACATTAATTAACTCTTGTGGGTCTGAAATATCTTCAGCTAGTTCTGATAAGCTAGAAATAATACTCTTTACAGCATTATCAATACCTTTTTTAATTTCAGTAGCATTTCCACCTTCATCTAATCTTTGTAGTCCTAATCTAACTATCTCTCGAGCTAATAATGTAGAAGTTGTTGTTCCATCTCCTACTTTATCCGCAGTATTAATAGCTGCTTGTTTAATAAGTTTAATACCCAAATTTTCGATAGGATCCTCCAGTTGTTGTATTTGTTTAGCAACTGTTACTCCATCTTTAGTAGAATATACTTTTCCTTCTTCTTCGTAAATAATATTTCTACCATTTGGTCCTAAAGTAGAAACGACTGCATCTGCTAAAGTATCAATACCTTTTGCTAATTGTTTTCGAGCATCTGCTCCTAATGTTACTATTTGTTTACTCATTGTCTTCAATTTTTGCTAAAACTTCTTTTTCATTAATAATAAAATATTCTTCATCCATATAAATAAATTTTGAATATCCAGCTGATGGTAAGACGATATTATCGCCAGGTTTAAGGGTTGTTTCGATAAAAGTTCCAGTTACTGTATGGTATCCAGGACCTACTTCTATTACTTCTCCTACTTCATTTAAATCTTTTCCCATATCAGGAACAATAATATTGCCGTATGAAGTTTCATCTCTTTCTAATTTTTTAAAGATAACGGCATCAAACATTGGTTTAAAACTCATAATATAAACTTTTTTTTTTAATTTTTAAAAATAACCAGGAACGGGTCAAATATAACCTATTTAATTTGTAATGTTTTTGGTTTAGATTCTTCTCTCATAGGAATGCTAACTTCCAATAAACCATTTTCCATTATAGCTTTAGCTTTTGATAAATCAAATCTAGGATTAATCTTCCAGCCAAAGTTAAATGATTTTCGAGTAATACTTTTATTCAGATAATAAATTGAACTATCAACTTCCTCTTTAGGTTTTTCATAAATTACTCTTAGAACATCTTCATTAGTTTCCAGGATAATATTATCCTTTGTTAAGCCTACACAGGCAATATTAAAATTTAATGAATCGTCCTTTTGAAAAATATCAACAGGATAGTTGAACTTTGTCATGCTGATTGGAGTGAAACGCTCAGCTGCGTTAAAAAAATCTTTGAAAAATACATCAAAGATATGCTCTTGTTCTTGAATAAGATTTCCCATAATTCTAAAATTTATAGTTTAAAAATAAAAATACCCAAACGTCTTTCGATCGTTCTCTTAGTTGACCCGTTCCGTGGTCTATATTAAATATATACTTTTTCAAAAAAATGAAATTATTTATCCTTTTCGTAAAATATAATACAAAGACTTTATATCTCTGTCATGAAATTCTAGTCTCATTAACCCTCCTCCGTTAATAGACATTAATGATTTTTCACTTGATTTATTTGCTCGTAATACAGTTTGTATTAGTTTAGAATTAAAAGGAATGCTTTGTATCTCCCCAGTATAACTACAAGGTATATTATATTCTACCTTATTAGTATGAGCGGTAATATCACCAAAGGAAAAACTAATAACTTTCTGATCAGTGATATCAATTTTAGTATTAACTATTACATTATCATTATCTTGCAATGCATCATTTGCCTTAACAAAATTATTGATATCTTCATCACCTATCTCTATTTCAGCTTGATAGCCTTCCGGCTCTTTAACTTCACCTACTTTATCAAACAATACAGGATCACCTAAGGTATATGCAAGATTAAAAAACTTATCTGATATTAATAGCTTAGCAGGAATATTATTTCTTTTCTCTACTTCAACTAATAAATCCCCTGAGGTAATCTTAATTAATTTACTTAACTGAGATGTATTATGAATACCAAGTCCACAATCTTCCAAGTCTAAATTACTACATTCTACTTTACCAATACAATCTCTAGTAGGAGTCATAAAATCTACTACTAGATTTTTATTATTTACTACCCACTTAACTGTTTCGACTTGCTTATCTAAGCTATATCGATCTACGATATCAACTAATGTACTTTTATTTATCATATTTTAAAATGTAAAGAATTTAGATGAATGAGGATTTAGGTTCAATACCCATCCAATATCTCCATAAAAACCTTGTAGCTTTTTTAATAACACAGATTCAAATATTTTTTCTCTATCAGCATACTCATTCATAAATGTACGAACTTTATCTGGAATATCAAAATCTAAAAACGCTATTGCATCAATTTTATATGGATTATCTTTAAGATAGATCCATTTAATCTTATCTCCTTGAGCTATAAAGGAATGCTTCTTATCTAATCCCCAGTAGCGTAATAGATCATTATAACGTAAAGCAGCTTTCACTGAAGCTAATGCCCCTTTAGAAGTAGGAGTAAATAGTTCTCCTGGCTTAGGTTTACGCTCTACATAATCATCCATAGTATTAACTGCAGTAGGATTACCAAGCAATACAATATCAGTCTCTATGGATAAGGTTTTTTTCTTAAACTCTAATATTTTTTCATCTATCTCTTCTTTAGCAGTTCCCTTAAGAGCTTGTTTCATTATTCCATAAAAGAATTCAGAAAAGTATTTAGGGAAGTTTGTTTTCATATACTCTAGTCCCTTAAAAGAAAGATACTCATTCTTAATATGTTCTTCTCTTGTTATCCATTGTGCATACCTACGAACAGATCTAAAGTAAGCTGAACGTATAACACATTCAGTCTTCATTTCTAATCTATGATCTTTACAGTTAAAGATATCTGTAGCGATGCCTTGATAATGATCATTTAATACATCTTGAAACTTAATAGCAGTCTTCTCTAATAGATCATCTTTTTCATCATCAATCTTTTGATCAAAGTCAGGATAAAGATATCTTAGTATAGGAAGAGCTTTGACATATACTGAATCAGTATCAGTATAAATGCTAAAGTTTTCTTCACCAGGAGGGCAAATATATTCAGGAATTGTCTGAAGTTGTTTCATTAATTAAACCTAATTTCTTTTTTACTTCTTCTTTAGTTTTACCTTTAATCTTAAAGATAGGATTATTTTCAAAATATCCAAACCAAAGATTATATTTTTCATCAAAAAATATATGAACTTTATTCATTGTAAATATTTAAGGCCTCCGAAGAGGCCATTATTATTATTGTGCGTACTCGATTGCTAGTTCAAAAAGTTCTTTATTTACTTTAGTATCTTTTTTAAAGTCTGTAATAGGACGAGCTTTACGAGTAGAATCTTCCATTACATAATTAAATCGTCCGTGAATAATTTTCTCTTGAATAAGATTAAATACAGACCACAATGAACGATCAGCATCTTCCCGACGAGTAGGTTCGATTAACTCTTGATAATTAATCTGAATAGTTTTTAACTGCTTTTCTGAAAAGCGTGACTTAACTGCATCTTTCGCAAAGTTAATCATCTCTTGTTGAGACATTTTAGTCTCAGCCATTTTATTCATAGACTCTACAGTAAGAGGTAAAGCTTCGACAAGCTTATTAATTACTTTAGTTACCTCTTCGTAAGTATAATTAATATGACGAATCTTCATATCTGCAAAGCTTTGTTCTGCAATAACAAGACCATTAGAACAAACCAATCGAAATAACCCAGCCATAAACCTAAATGCACCTAATCCATTATGAGCATTAGACATTACAATTTGAGGATAAACAACATCTCCGTTACGATCGATACTAATATCTGGATTACGAAAAGTTACAGTGTGATGACCTGTAGTAGATCCTGTTCGTGATTTACGAGATTGAGCTTTTACTACTCCCCAGCCCATAGTAGCTAGATCATCTATTACTTGAGAAGTTGGAATATGAACATACTTTTTAGAAACTCTACTAGCAGGCTTACCATAAACTTCAGGACAATTAGCAGCAATTTCAGTACTTGTTAGAAAATTAAAATTCGACATACATAACATTTTATTGATTAATAATATACTTAAATATACGAATTAAGTTCCAAAGATCCAACTATCTTTGGTACTTTTTTTATATATTATTTACCCTGTCCTTTATATGCTTTAGAATAATGTTTTCCTGTTTTATGAGTAGAGTTTTTACTCTTAGCATGAACTCCTTTTCTTTTTACCTTTTGCTTTTCGAAAGCTCCGGAACCGTATTTTGTTCTTGGCATTTTATTATTTTTTAACAACTACAATCTGGACAAGCGCATTCAACACATTCACATGCAGTGCAGCACCATCCTAAACATAAATATCCAAAAGTAAGCTTTTGTATTAATACACAAATTTTAGTTTTCAATTTTTTTTTATTTTATAGTGATAGAATCATATCCATTAACTCAGGTTGTGGGAAAAGATCTGTTTTATCTTTTCTAGTATTCGTATGAGTAAGTAATCCTTTTACTCTACCGTAGTAAGCATCTTCTTTCCAATCAAATGCTTTAACACCTTCATCTTTAATCCACTTCTGAAGGCCATCTCTAACATCCAAATTGTCTCTTTCAGCAATAAAAAGAATCCATTTTCTAGTAGCTTCGAGTTGCTTATCTGAATAACGATGCCAAGTTTTGTATCCTCTAAATGCTTGAGGTAATTCAACCTTTTGCGATTCAGCGACTGTGGTACCAGCATATGTTTTACCATTTTTCACATATCCAAAATTACAAATCTCAATACCTACTGAGTGTTTATGCATGTGTTGGGAACCGTTTTTTCCTAAATGCCATCCATAACCTCCTTCAGGGAAGCATTGAACCATTTCACCATCATAGGTGTCATCATTTCCTTTAACAGATCCACCACCTAATACAAATTCAGTAGCAATCCTACCTCTAGTATCCCTACCCCATGAATCAATACACTTATAAGGATTATGCCATCCGGCAGTGTGATGAAGGAAACAATATTCTTTCTTAGTAGGTCCATCTAAATATTCACCCCGTGGTAAAAAATGTTGGTGAATAACTAATCCATTTTCTGTAGTGTAAGTTTGTTCAGATACGTCTGTATCTAATAAATCCATAGCTTCTAACGTAGCAGGTCCTACTAAACCATCAGCATCTAACCCATTTGCTCTTTGCCATTTCTTTACTGCTTCAGCAGTTGCAGGTCCAAAGATACCATCAGCGCCGGAACCAACAACTTCTTGAATATCTTTAACCATTTGTCCTCTTGAACCTATCTTGTAAACCATAATCCTTTTTTATTATAAATATTAAAAATCTGACATTACCTCTTCGTCAATTGCTTCTTGTATTTCTTCTCTAGTAGCATCCGTTTCAAACATAATGTTAGGAGAAAATCTATCTACTTCTTCACCTTCATTAAATATTACTAAAGTAGGTACAGCATATATTTTATATTTCTTAGCTGCATCAGGATCAGTTTCTATACAAATTCTTTTTTTAGAACAATCAGATACCTTATTTAACCATTCTACTTGATTAGATTCATTCCATGGTGCATTAAATTCTACTACACATAAATCATATCCACAAGGTGATTGTGAATAAACATTAAACCCTATAAATAAAAACACTAATAATATAAAATTTTTCATCTTAACTCGTCTAACTTCTCTTCAATA